>Ga0315905_10000046_pt1 | contig 122241 bp, 122 predicted proteins | sample LakEriMetagenome_5_FD_203522 | JGI IMG/M metagenome (GOLD analysis project Ga0315905, IMG submission 203522) | Freshwater fungal communities from buoy surface, Lake Erie, Ohio, United States - Buoy 4 MA121 | ecosystem: Environmental > Aquatic > Freshwater > Lake | place: USA: Lake Erie, Ohio...
CCCTTATTCTTGAGGTATGAGCGAAGATGAAAACATAATCATTTCCTGCACGGTTTGTGGCGCGACCGCTGACTATGACACCCCGTGTCCAAATGGTTGTGACCCATTGGGCCACTACCTAGATGAAAAAATCAAGAGCAACATGGCAAACGAGGATTTCGATGTGCTCACCTCAATCTCATTGAAAGAAGCTATTGAATTAGTCAGCAAATGGCTGGAAGAAGATAACTCTTAAATTGCATTTATTTCTTTACGCTAGTTTCAGTCTGTAACTTCAAAATAGTATGGATCGCCTGAGCTTTTTCGTGACCATTCAAATCAATTTAAGTAAAGAAAAGCAGCTGACGGGTTTTGCTTGAGGGCGTCCTGAATCTGTTCGTCATCATAATCTTCGTCGAAATCAATTTCAGAGAGTTTTTGTAGTACGTCTTTAGGGGTATTTGGATTACCCGCAAGCATTACACCTACAGGGTCACCGATACTGGCATTCTCTGTTTCATCAATTTCATAGATAATGCGGATGATTTTTGGGTCTTCAACCGCCTGTAAGTACCGAAGCAGTACGGAGCGATCTTGCAAGTTGTATATAGCAAAGAACGCCTGCTGAACATTTTCTTCAGAAGCTTTAAGGGAATTCACATACTCCGCGCATTCATTAGCTAATTTTTCAAGCAACTGCGGATCAGAGGCCTCATTTTCGGGGCCAGCGGCAGCATTGGTTACCTTCTCCCAGTACAGGTTGTGTTCCATGCCCTAATCCTGCACCAAAGTACCGACAAGATAAACCCTGACCATCCAAAGAAATTCCAATCTCACTTGGCCTAGAACAAGTCAGAGGCAGACAGTAGATTTTGCCCATGAGAATTCTGCATACATCGGACTGGCACATAGGTCGCCGACTGCACGGCGAATCCTTGGCCGCCGCGCATGAGAATTTTCTCAGCTGGTTGCATTCTGAAGTAATCGCTCAAACTAAACCTGAACTGTTAGTTGTTTCGGGAGATATTTATGATCGCGGGGTACCACCCACTGAAGCGATTGAACTTTTTGAAGATACCTTGGCAGAGATCAACAAGTACGGAATACAAGTATTAATCACCTCTGGAAATCACGATAGCCGCGTTCGCTTAGGAAGTAACACAAGATTTATGTCGGGTTTGGGTCTTCACTTTAGAACACGACTTCATGAGATAGACAAACCAGTGGTACTCCCGTCAGATGATTTTGATTTGCTGGCATATGGAATCCCATACCTTGAACCAGATGTTGATGCGGGTCAGTGGCAAGTAGAAGCATCACAATCTGCGGTACTGGCAGAAGCAATGCGCCTTATCAATGCCGATGTTGAGAATCGAAAGAAACAAAGCTCCAAACCGCTTCGTGTTTTGGTTGCAACACATGCCTTTGTGGAAGGTGCAACTAAGAGTGACAGTGAGAGAAACATTAAGGACATCAGAGTTGGCGGGTTAGGACAAACAAGTGCAGCTGTCTTTGCAGGCGCTGATTATGTTGCAATGGGGCACATTCATAGGCCTCATTCAAAAAATGAGATTAAAGGACCAGGATCTACTTTGCTTCGCTATAGCGGATCCCCCATTCCATTTTCCTTTTCAGAGCGCGATGACGAGAAGCAAGTACTTCAGATTGAAATTTCAAAGGATGGCGTCAAGGATTCTGGAATCGAGACATTAACTGCACCGAAGCTGCGAGGAATGAAGCAGATTGAGGGCACTATGGAGGAGTTGATCTCTGACAAGCATCCTGCAACAAAGGATTGGCTCAAAGTGGTACTGACAGACAAAGAGATTCCGATTAATGTTTTTGATACTCTCAAGCGTAAGTTTGAGAACCTACTTGACCTTGAAACGCGTGTGACCACAGATGGGGTTGTTGGGCGAAATCAAGATGGTGTCCTACTTCAAAATTTAACACCTGAAGAAGTAACCCGTCGGTTTGTAGTTCGTGTGACAAAAGAAGAGGCAAGTGAACAAGTGGCTAGTGCAATTGATGATTGTTGCGCCGATGTGCGACTTAGTTTGACGCAGGTAAACAAATGAGAATTCATTCACTGACTATTCAAGGCTTTGGCCCATTTAAGGATAAGCAGGAAATTGATTTTGATGCACTTAGCCAAGACAAAATTTTCATGCTCGAAGGCCCAACGGGTGCTGGTAAGAGTTCCATTATTGATGCGATCGTCTTTGCTCTGTACGGCGTAACGGCACACGAGGCAGCTACTAAATCTGGGCCAGCAGGACAAAGAGTTCGCAGCGATTATTGCGAAGCTGGTGATGAAACAAAAGTCTGTATTGATTTTTCTACGGGAGGTGCTCGCTACAAAATTACGAGAACCGCAGCCTATGACGCGCCAAAGAAAAGCGGTGAGGGCACAACCCCTGTCAATGCAAAAGCCGTTCTTGAGTTCATTGACCCGCCACATGAAGCTATTAGTCAAGTTAAAGAAGTAAATCTTCGAATCAAAGAAGAACTTCGTTTAGATAATGAGCAATTTTCCCAGATGGTTGTTCTCCCCCAAGGAGATTTTGCTTCCTTCTTGCATGCTTCAACTGAAAAGCGTCGCGATGTTCTGGAAAGTATCTTTAAGACTTTCTTCTACGACAAGATCAAAAGCCAGCTAGATGTAAAAGCCAAGGAAATCCAGGGATTACTGGCGGCGCAGGGTCAAGAGATTAATCACCATGTTCGTAATTTACAGAAGGAATGGGTTGAATCTAAAGGAGATTACGACTTCGAACGTCTAGAAGATTTGCTCAATGATAAAAATGAAACCCGCGACGCACAGAATTCAGAGATTAAAGCGGCGATAGATTTACTTCGACCTAATAGCCAGAAACAACAGGAAGAACGTGCAGCAGTTGAAAAGCTGCTAAATCCCAAGAAAGCCGAGTTAGCTTTACTTGAAGACTCCCAGGAAAAGATCCAGGCTAAGGCAGATTTGAGCCAGGAGCTTGAAGGACTTAATGCAAAAAGCGAAGAAATGAATCTCAAAGAGTCGCGCCTGATAATTCGGCAGAAGGCATCAGGGTTGCAAACAATCCTTGAAAGCCGTGACTCCGACGATGACAAAATGGATAAGGCGCTGGATCAGATTAGTGAAGATTATGTTGAAATGACTTCAACAGAAGTTAAGGCGCGAATTAAGGAGCTGAACTCTGCGGTTCCCCTACTGTCAAAGAAAGCAGATGCTGCCAAAAAGGCAGGATCAGAGTTGGATGATCTCGAAGTTTTGGTTGAAGAGTCTTTAGATTACGAACAAAAGATAAAGGCGCTTCCCGCGTTGACTACCAAGGTTTCAACGATGGAAAAAAAGATTGAAACGGCAAAGAAGAAGGTTAAGGAGTACCGAGCTCTTGAAAAAGAGAGCTACATCGGTCTTGCTGCTAAGCGACTTAAGAAAGGCCAGCCTTGTCCGGTGTGTGGTTCTGCGGAGCATCCAAATCCGGTAAAGAGTCAAGGTAGTTACGACCAAGAGGAAATGGACCGTCTCGAAGAGTTAGTGGTCACGCTTGAAGCTGAAATGCGCGAGCTCAATTATGAGTTAAAGGATGCAACGACTGCATCAAAGAAGAAATTCAAACCTTCTGCAGAGCTGAAAGCGACTTTGAAAAAGTTAGAAAAGAGCGCAGCTGATGCCGATGAAATCGTCGGTGAATACGAAGAGGCTCAAGAAGAGTTAAATGATCTGAATGATTATCTGCAGCACTTTATTGATTATGAGAGCGCTGAAAAATCCAAAGTTGCATCTGAAGCGAAACTGCAATCTGAAATGAAGCGACTCAAGATCGAGGACGAAGAGTCATTACTTGAGATCTTGGAAATTGATGAAGATTTGCTTCGGGCTGAAGTTTCTGCGTATACAGGCCGCATCAAGGAAATTCATGCCTTGCTCGCACAGCCCGATTTCAAGAAACTTCCAGATGCTGCCGAACTCGATGACAAGATTCGGATACTGACCCAGAAAGTTATTGAGCTGGAGGCAGAGCTCTCGGTTATCAATGACCAGCTAGCAGTTGTGGAAAGAATTAACGACAGTTTAGATACCGCACAACTTGGAATCGCAGCAGCCTTAGATGAAATAACAGAACTGCGTGAAACTGGTGATCCTTATCTGAAGCTACAAGGTTTGGTAGAGGGCAAGAACTCTGCTGGCTTGAGCCTGACAAACTTTGTTTTGCAGGAACGATTAGAGATGATCCTTGAATTTGCAAGCCGCCACTTGCGTCGCATGAGTAACGGTAAGTATGAGTTTAGATTGCATGAAGATCGCCAAGGTCGTGCTCAAAAAGCTGGACTAGGAATAACGATCATGGATTATTTCGCAGGCAAGGAACGCCCTGCCGAGACTTTGTCAGGCGGTGAAACCTTCTATGCGTCATTAGCGCTGGCGCTAGGTTTGGTAGAAGTAGTTAAGGGAGATAACGGCGGAATTGAACTTGGAACACTCTTTATCGACGAGGGTTTTGGTTCGCTTTCGGATGACACTTTGGAAGAGGTCCTTGATGTTCTTGAAGATCTACGAGAACAGCGCGTTATTGGAATTATCAGTCACGTTGAGGGAATGAAAACTCAGATTCCGATGCGCCTTGAGGTTCGTCCGACTGAAGCTGGTCCAAGCACTGTAAAAATGGCGATGGTTACTGCGTGAAATGTCCCCGCGCTTTTTGAATAGTGCTCATTGACAGATCTAAGCTTTCGGCATTCTCCTTTATAAACTCTTTGGTCTCAGCAGAAGGAAAATGAGACTGAAACAGGAGAACCCAAGACAACCATTCCATTCGGGCATCTCTTGCTGATTCATAATCTTCTGCGATTATCCCTCGCGCAACCCGCAAATTATTCCAATCTGCATTTACATCAATCACGTAGGGAGCTAATCGTTCACCTATTCGAGAGAAAACTGTGGAATTGCTCCAACGTGCGTACTCATCTTCTAGAACAATCAGGTTTGCAAAGTCTTTCATCAATCCTATTTGGTCAGCAGAATCTTCCTTTAGCAATAAGACACATCTTGGTACAAGGATATTTTCGTTTTGCTCATTTCGATGTGCAAAAACAAAGGTCCTGTATTTACCAGGTGCAATATTGTTCACCGTAACTAATGCGTGCGTTGATTCTTTACCCTCGCCTGATTCTCCAAAAATTAAAATTCCAGCCGGATCTTCTCCACGTTTATAGATGGGGCTTTGCCCCACATCTATATCACCGGTGTAATGCATAGGAAGGGACTGATCAAATTCACCTATGGATGAGTAAAAATACCTGTATAGCTCTTTGTAAAATTCTCCAAGCGCTTCGGGGTCTTCATCTTTTATCGAATTTGTCTCTGAGATTTTCTCCATAATTGTTGGCGCAAACCCAATGTCGTCCAGAATGAGAAGTGCTCCGACTGCTTTCTCTTCAAAACTTAATTCGAAAACACTGTAAACTCCATCACCGTTTCCTGCCCGTAGCTGTAGATAATTCGATGGATTACGGCCACAGTCCGAACAGTGAGTTTTTGAATAGCAATTTGAACATGTTGCGAACCATTTACCAGAAATACCAACACTTCCACCCTCGATATCAATAAACCCTGACAAGTTCGGAGTGATGGTCATTTCGCAATCTGTCCAAAAATTCCTAAAGGATCCCCAGGTTGGCCTCTCTACAGTTTCGGGCTTGACATCATCTTCCAGGTCTTCCTCGTCTTCTTCGTACTCTTCTTGTTTCTCAATCAGTTCATCAAAATCTTTAAATCCTGTGTCCTCAATTTCCATGCTCTCGAGCAACAATTTCCAAGTCTCATTTACGTATTTCTCTAAAGATTCACTGTGGGTAATTATGTCTTCGGCTAATGCAAAAGCTAGAGGTAAGCCTAAATTGTTGTATTTAAAGAAATCAGCCCACTCCTCTTCCTCTTCGTTACGAATCCATAACTGCCCTAAAATCAAGGCTTTATTTTCAAAGGTGGTGCTAGAAACAGTTTGGGTATTTTCATTCTTCGGTTTTGAAACTTCCTTCTTTTCCCTATTTCCTGAGTTATGAAATGGAAAAGTTAAGCGTCCGTCTTCAAAGTCAGCGCTTGCTTGGTACTGCTTTCTCTGCCCTAGCCAGGTCGCGATCCATTCAGGATCAGAGGTATGCCCCTCGTAGCGGTCTATCTCCTTTATGCAATCAGAATCACCATGTAGCGCACCTTGCAATAACCATGAAGCGGCGTAGTTGTACTTTTCCATCGCTTCATTCATTTTGAAGTTGAACCACGTGGCAACATCGCCCATAGTTTCGAGGTGACAAGACTGAATCCCAGTTAACACCCATTCATCAAAGACTCTGCGACTGTAGGGTTTTTCCATAGAGGCGCTAAATCTCTTTTCCTTCAGCCAATCTGAAGAGTAACCGATGATTATTCTGGGCTTTGGAGCTAATTGTGTTGAATCAGGTTCTTCCGAGAAGGCAAGGATCGTGAGTTCCTCACAGTTATTCAGGTGTAGCGAAACAGTCGCATTATCACTGTCGGATGTGGTTGTTACATCAGAAACATAAAGGAACCAACCTTCATCAGATCCCTCTAGCTTCGTTACCTCAAAAGCCTCTAAACTACTATTTGGATCAAGAAGCCCAGCAGTGAAGCCAAAGGCATATAGTGGGGCATCTGAGTTTTCTGCGTCTTTCAAAGCCTGTTCAACTATGGGCTCGGCAAAAGAGTCTGTTGGAAACAAGACAGTTGCAAAACCTCGTGTTTCGACTTCACCCGTTTCTGAGTTTCGATTAAGTAATTCAAAAGCAGTATAAATTCCATCACCATCACCTGATGGAATCCAAAAATAGTTACTCCCGTTTTTTCCACATGTTTCACATATTGAAAAGAATAATTGACCTTCTTCTTGAGGGGCACATTCATCACACTCGCGAAAAGCGCCAGTGTAATCCTGAGTTGCTTCATTGAATCTCTCACTGCGAACACTCATATGTCCAGACTCGATATTAAACACACCAACAAGTGATAGAGATATCCCATCTTTGCTAAAAAGTTTTAGGAGTGCCCCAAGATTAGTCTGCGGTGCTTTCTTATATAAACTGCGCATTTAATTCGTCTCCCCCAGTGCTCTTCACCTAGGAAAACCCTAGGGTTTGGGAGTGACATGTTCAAGGATTGAAGCGTCATTCCATTATGACTATTCGGCAAAATCCTTATGGTTTGGAGAAATATATGGTCACAACTAGGAGGCGCATAGTATGGATCTTGCGTAAGGTTCATCGTGCTCATTAAAATCGCCACAAAGAAGAAGGAAGTTGATGAGCTCTGAAGTCCGAACAGGAACCATATTCATAAGTCATGCAAGTGCCGACATTGAGCACGCGACTGAGATTTATGAACGACTTAAGGACAAAGATTTTCCAGTCTGGATGGCCGTCCATGAGGTTAAACCTGGGGCAAGTTATGCAGAAACCATTATTAAAACTCTAGACGCAGCTAAGGCGTTAATTGTTCTACTTTCGGTCAACTCTATTGCAAGCAGTCATGTGAAGCGCGAGATTAGTTTGGCTAGAGAGTTAAAACTACCGATCTTTCCGATTGCTTTGACTGACTTGACCACAATAAAGAAATCATTCGGAAGTGATTGGCAAGAATTGCTGGACGTTTCGGCGCTTTCACAGTACTCCACTCCTCGTGATGCTACTAGGGCATTAACTCGACAATTCAATGTCGAATTAGAGCCACCTAAACAAACAAAAGAGTTAGACCGGCAAACTCTAATCTGGATTGAAAATGCGAGCACTTTGGTCAAGATGTATCTGTCTGATCCTGAGTCCGATTTTGACTTTGTGAGTTTTGCTGATGAGCTGTATATGGAAATTGGTTACCAACTACCTCAACTAGAAACAACTCTAGATGAGGAAGGTAAACGCACCATAGGCGAGTTTCTGTATTCCTGTTTTTGGACCTTTACCTCTCTACGGCCTGACTGGGTGCCTAATGATCCAAGACATCAACAAATGATTCACACAAGTTACCTCTTGCCTTCAGGGATGCAATTCAACTTTCCTGAAGCCATGAATTCCCTTGCGCTTAAAATCCTAGAAAGCGACATGGGTTTATTCCTTTATTGGGTTGAGGAAAAATACTATTTTGATGACGTCTTTGACCGTTCAATCGATGTTGGAGTCAGGACCCCAATAAGCAGTGAAGACAATCCTGATGCAAAAAGGACTAGCAACGCTATGGGCTACTTGATTTTTTCAGCAGGCATAAAACTCTTTGAATGCTTCTACAACGCTCAAAAGATTCCAGAAAAAATAGATGAAGCGATCATTTGGCTCAAGCAATTTGATGAGGTTGTAGGTGACAAGGACATGGTTTATTTAGAAAAAATCTGCCCCACCCTCAGCTTTGAGATTTGGTTGCCAATGGTCAGACTCCTTGGTGCTTTTTTTGAGTACAAATCAGGTTCTACTGCAAACGCAAAAAGTTTGCTATCCATGTTGAGCGACGCGAAGCGGAGGGAAATTGAGCAGTTCGCACAGAGTCAAAGTGAGAACATGTATCTCGCAGAAGAATTCCGCGGGTGCTGGGTAGATTTGGGCAACATGATCGAGGAAATAAAGGTCTTAGGTCAATGAGTCCTAATCCAAAAAAGCTTTTTGTCAGCCACGCATCTGAGGACCATGAGGCTGCTCTCGAACTATCAAGGTACTTAGAACAAGATGGGTTTCGAACATTTATTACCTCAACGGCTATGGCCGATGCCATTGATAGGACGGCAAACCTCTATGAATCTGTCGCAGAATTACGGGCGGTTATAATTCTTTTGACTCCACACTCTTTGAACGATGAGCACGTAAAACGTGAAACTAATCTTGCGATTGAAAATGGGATTCCTATTTATCCAGTCAACCTCAGCGGTGAAGACCAACTGAAGACACTTTTGACTCCAGAATGGCGATATTGGCTTTCAATCACGCAAATTTTGACATGTAACGACACTTGGGAGGCACTACGCAAACTTAGATTCCGAATAGCTGCAGACTCTGCCTCAAGTATGGAGGTGGATTCCGTGGCACGCCAATTAATCATTGGTTCGTGGAGAGCAGTTGAATCCCTCATTGGACAAATCGAAAAAGCCAAGATGTCGCATGGTTTTGTTGATTTCCAGAGCTTGCATTCGCAGTTTGAGAATGAAGTTTCACCTGGCTTTATTGAATTCTCTAAGGGTTTCCAGGTAGCTGAAAGAGATTTTAGAATTGACAATAGATTTTCTGGGAAAGTACTTTTTGGACTCTTTGCTTACCTGCAGTATTTTGATTGCCACTCTCTTACGGTCAATAGAGTTAATTCCTGTGGGCTTCTAGGTCACGAAATTGAAACCCTCATTGACAAATACGTAAAGCCTGCAGCAATCTACTTTGAATACCCTTCAGCCATTACTTGGTATGCAGAGACTCAATTCCTGTGGAATTATGAAAACTTTCTCGAGCAATGTCCTGCACTTTTGGACTCAGAGAAATTCTCGATGTATAAAGAAATCTTAGCCTTGGACTATGAATCCTCTTACGAAAGTCTTGTTGAAAGTGAAACTGATCCAGTCGGATCAGGTTTAACTCCGAAATTGGCCCTTGAAGCATATATTTTTGATGAGTTATGCAAATGCTTGTTTTATAGCAAAGTCTCGGTCATTCTGAGCCAGGATGCGACACCTATAGAACTTGAATTGGTGATGATTTCAATAACAGAATTTATCGACAGCTCGGTTTTCAAACCGGGTGAACTTGAATCGTTAGCGCTAAATCGTGAAGAGTTCCTATTAAGGGGTTATCCAGCGCTTTTGCTTTTTAGAGCATATCTTTTGAGTTTGCTTGGTCAGGAAGATCAGGCTGCTATGACCATTCGGGATTTATGCCAGAGCGACCAAAATCTAATAAGAGATTTTCTCACCATCAGTATTCCTGCTTCAAATGGAATTGGAAGGGCTCTCTTAGAGCAACTCGCAGGATATTTCCGAAAGAACTATCACGGAGATTTTCCTGAAATTCAGCAACTTGAAGAAAACATCTTTGTTCCAGGAAAGAAGACATTCTTCGTTGCCGAGCAACTCTACTTTCTTGCAGACAAATTTATTGAGTCTGGAGATTCCGATGCTGCACTTGACTTATGGGCCAAGGCCGCTCGTGGTGGATTCATCCCGGGGCTAACCTCTTACACATGGGCCACACTTCAAACGGGAGCATTTGATGCAGGAGTCGCTTTGTATAAAGAATGTGATGAAATTCCGTGTGAGCCTGAGTTTGAAGCGGAAAAATTAAATGCCAAAGGAAACTATCTTTTAAACCGACTTGCTATAAAAAATGATTACGCAGGGGCACTAGAGAGTTTCAAAGAATTGATTTTAGAAGAGAGCAACGACACATCCTTTATCAATCACATCTCACTAATTACTTTGGAGTCTCGATTTGGTGATCCTGAAGCAGCAATCAGGGTATTCGAGGCAATACCAAGCACCGTCCTAACACAACTGAGAGAAGCCTACGAAGATGAGGCGAGAAGTGCCAACGGCTGGCAACTAGATTGGTGTTTGCAAGTTTTGCGGGTCATCAATGACATTAGTAAAGGCAAAGACTCTAGAGGGTAACTTTCTACGATTGAAAAGGTCTTATCTCGCGATCACCTTTGATCTGAAACCACCTCAAAGACTCCGTCAACGAGGCACTTCCGACACTTTTAACAATTGAAGCTGAGTCTGCGTTAGGTTCCAGGCGATTTAGTTGTTCGAGTGCAATTTCTAGTCTTCTGAGTTTCAATTCGTAAAGAATTTTAACTTCTTTGTATCCCATGAGCTTTGAATAGGCTGATATAGGGGCTGCGATTGATATCAAAAAGGGGAAGAATAATTTGATAGTCCAATCCAAGGCAGAACCTGTTTCAATAAGGTTAAACCAAAAACTTATTGTGCTCAAAACCTGAATTAATCCAGCAAGTACAAAAGAAAGGACCATGAAAATCAATCCACGCTTAGCCGCAATTCGATTGCGATCAATTGCGCCCTTCTTTGTTTTGTTTCCGATCAGATAGCTAATTTGACCTTCGATCCACTTTCTTTCGACTTTGTCAGATTCTCGGATCTTCTTTTGTTTAGCATCGATATCCCTAGTGGCTTGGGCTATTTCGGAGAAAGCAAAAACGTTTCTTATCATCAAATACGTAGAATCTCCTATCTCATGGTATTCAACGTTGTTACTAAGAACGTTGATTTTGAGACCACATTGATTCCACCAGATCTGAATACGTAGCAGTTCAGCGACAAATCTAAATGTTTCATAAGCACTTTTAATCTGTTGCTTCCAAAGAGACCACCAGATAAGCAAGGTAATCAACAATGCTACGGACGACGAAGTAAGCCAAAAAACACTAAATGTCCTTTGCTGAATAAATGCAAATTGCAAAGCAAGGAAAGCCCACGTAAACAATGCAACATTCATCCGATTGAATCTCTTTTGTAACATCGAGGCGGTTGCATCAAACTGATTAAAGTAGAGCCCTAGCTGATCTTTTTCTGCTTCTTTTGCACCAATTTCCACAAGATTGTTTAGGTTCTCTAACTCATAGAGGAGTTTGGTTTGCTTTTTGCTATCTTTTCCATGTCCAGTACATGTGCAGTTCTGCTTGAAGTTTCTCTCTCCATTTGATGCCTTAATGTGTAGAAAATCGGATTGTCTTTCGCTCACTAGGGTTTCGGTGTATTCATCACTAGTTCTGTAATTTATTGTCTCGGAAGTCCCTCCCACGCCTTTGGGTTCCATCCCATCCCAAAAACCAATCAGTAAATTACTATTATCCGAGATCCATCGAGCGCAATCTCGATATGCCTTATCTCTCTGTTTGCCTGTAACTCTGCCAGTGGGTGAATGTGGGGAAACAAGTACGTAGTCACATTGATTGAGAGCCTGATCAAATTCGGCTCTTTGTTTCTTAGTGGGAAAGTCTTTGACATATTCATCTTTAGCAAATGGTAGGACTGCACAAATACTGAAATGATCTCGATGTTTGCTTGCTTGAGGAATCCAGTCCGCCCCTTCAGCATTTCCTGTAAGCACAATAATTCTGGTTTTTCTGAGTTTCTTCAGAAGGGATTGAATGTGGGCATCAAATTCTTGTTGAAGTCTAGGAATTTCTTCAGGCCGTAGCTGACGGTGTCCAACGACACCAACAAAGAATGGGACTTTTGATTCTGGATTGTGATCAATATGTTCTGTTGCTACTTCGAAACCCATTTGATGTCCATTTCTATTGCGGTTGAGCAAGTAATCATTTTAGTAAAGAAGCAATGGCTTTTACTTCTGCGGTTGCACTTGGATTTCTAATGACCGATTCTCGTACTAGCGAATCTGTATCGCCCGCAAGCAATAAAAGTGAATCTATCGGTGTAGCTGGGTTTGCCGCAACGGTTAAACGAATCTCCAACTGCTTATTTACTGCGAATTCAGCAAGAACTGATGTCGGACAATCACTACGACGCAGTACTCCAATTTTTGATACATAACCTCGTTCCTTCAGGTACTTTTCGACTTCACTGTACTTAAAGCGAGGATTAGCGATTACTCCCCCGCGTACCTCGCCATCTTTGTCCTCTAGCCCTAATCGAAGTACTTCCATAGGTGTTTTCTCTGCTAAATAGAGCGCTTCACGAACCGCCTTAAATTTACACTCCGTTAATGCCATATAAACACCCATATCCATTAATGGATGAGAGAGCATTGCAATCTGCACGAAACTTCCCGCTTGCTTACTCCAAAAGAACATTTCAGTTTCAACTAGGGCCAATAAGCATGCTTTTGTAACCTTTTGGTTTTCGTAAACCAACCAGTTGTATTTTCCATAATGAATCTTAAGAATTCGTAATAAAAAATCTTCGGGCAGTTTATTCTTCTTATCCAGTAGCTCTTCGATAGAAGACCTGAACCACAATTGCATTTCTAGAACGGTTTGAAGTTGAATGCTTTGCCAATTAAGGGCTCGATCCTTGAGCCATGCCTCGCGAGGTGCGGTGCCAACGCCACCCTGGTCATCTAGTAAACGCACAGAAGTTTTTAGATCGATCAAGCCAAGTTCATGGCCACGCATAATTCCTGCAACTCTCAAAGTTACTGAATCATCTTTTACTAACTCATCAAAACGAGATTGAGTTAACTCTTCCATTTTGATGGATCCCACCTTGTCGCCAATTGTTACTGGCTTCTTTTTTGGCTTTACTCCAGACTTAAACAAAGCCGCCGCTTTGGCAAGGTTCTCGCGTTCAGGTGCAGGTACAAGAGCTTGGTAATGAAATGGAAAAGATTTTTCTCTCTTCTTTAGACTGCACAAAGCAGCTGAAACCTTGACCGAAGTGTCTTCAATGAGTGGCTCTAAAAGTGTTAAGTCATCAACATCGTAATATGCGACTGCCTCACGAACTAGCGCACTCTTGTCAAACACCAACCGTTTTACATGATCAGCCGTCAGATCATCTCGACTAGCAAAAGCGGCTCGAACTCTTGGTTCAGAATCCGTGAAAAGTTGATTAAAGAATTCGGGTATTAAAGTCCTACGCCGGACCATGGCCTCTTTTACGGTTGCATCATCAAGGGAAAGAATTTGTTCAAGTAATTCGGTTTTCGTACCTTCAGATTTGGCAATAACAACTCTTTCTTCTACTCCGCCCCTCTCAAAGATTTCCCTCTGAATCTCTAGAGTGACCGATGGGTTATTAACCAGTGCAGATATCAAGGACTTTCCCCAAGATTTATCTTCCATCACGCTCAAGTTTTTGAGAATTTCAACAGGAGTTTCTGGGCTCGAAGCTAGGCGTTCCAAATACAAGTTGTATCCGAAATAGTCTTTTTCTGGCAGTCCAAATTCATCGAAAATTTCTTGAATTAAATCACTAGTGGCATTTGGATTAGTCACAATTGCACCATTAATGGCGAAGGGGTATTTATCTTGTCTTGCGTGCTCTCGGCATCTCTTTAGGATTGCTAAATCTGAATTGGCATTTGACGCAACCGCTGCAAGTAAATCGGTTTGCGTTATCTCGGCAGCGGCAGCAAGCTGATCACGAGTTACCAGAGGATTGCGTACTGCTACCTTCATGACCATGGGATCACCAGATGCCAAAACCGAATCAACAATGGACTTGTCTTGAATCTGCTTCACTAACGAGTTCTGCACTTCACTGTCGGGATAAGTAAACAACTTGCGCTGAAGGTCAAGAGGCAAGCCTGGCATTTCCGCTAAATCACGGATCATATTGATGTCTTTGCGACTTATGATCGCGTCAAACTCAGCTTCATCCATAACTTAATTTTATATGGGTCATTCAACATTCCCTTGATGCATCGACTGGATTTTCTTATTAAAACTCGCCCATGTAGAAGCTTGTATACGAAGTTGTTGTCCTTCCAGGCGCTTTTGAAGCTTTCTCTAGCGCAGCAAGTAACTCATTATGCGCTTTCTTGAGAGCCATAACCTCGCGCTTCAGTATCTCCACTTCTGATTGCAATTGAGAAACCTGAGCTGAATTCTTCATAATCGTCTCAGAAGACTTCTTTTCTCTAAGTTTATCTTCAACTTCCTGCTCTCGATTTTTCCTTTTTTCCGCTATACCTCTACTGATTTCTAAATCATGATCGGCAGCAGCTTTAGCTTTAGCCGCTTTTTCATTATCTGCCTGAGAGATAAGTTCGAGAGCCTTCTTGTAATCGCCACCAACCTCCTCAAGGATCTTTTTGCATTCAATCATTCCAATTGAGGTTGCCTCTCGAAGTTTCTTTAGGTCTTCGACCGTATAGTTAGGCAAGCGTAATCTCCTTAAAATTCAGCCATAACATAGGTTCCATTGGTTCCATGTTTCCTGCATTAATCACTTTGAGTCTCTTTCGATTTTCTTTTGTTCGACAATTCCCAGAAGGTCATTTAGGTTATCAACGTCTCGAACATCTTCCTCCGTGACTTCCATGGCATCAAGGAACATTGCAAAAGTTTCGTTTATATAATCTTCTGCCATTGGTAAAGGCGCTACAACTCCCGTTGAAATAAACCATGCGAGCGGCAATCCGACATCGTTGTATTTCATGAATGGCTTGAGATCTTCATCTTCCCTGTACTCGTACCAGAACGCACCCAAAATATTGCATCTAACTTTAAATGAGACATTTGCGATGCCGTCAATTTCAATCGTACTTAAAGGCACTAAGAGATACTTCTTATCCTCTATTTCAATAACTCGACCATCTTCTGATTTAGTTTCGAATTTAGAACTTGATGCTATTTCTTCGATAAAGCAAAGATTCCTGTAAAAAGATTCCCTCACAGTACTTTCTAAGAGATTCTCATCTATGGCACTGGACTCGATAAAAATCTCTGCTTTTAGATGATAGTAAAAATCTCCTTCGTAGCCGTCGTAATCAGAATCCTCTAACTCAAATTCGATCTCACCACACTCTATTGCGATAACTCTATTGATCGGTTTTAAACCTTCAATCATCTCTTTTTTATCTTGCTCATTTAGTTCGGAGTAATCATGAATGAGTGTCCATGAAGAATCAATCGGGTATGTAAAGCCAGTATCTAAAGGCTTGTGCGGCATCAAGCAAAGAGTGCCTTGATACAAACTATCCATGGAATCTTCAAATGTATCTTCGGCGTCTATCGGATCTGAATTACCCCACCAAAGGAATGTGCTAATTGTTGCGCTGTGAAGTGTAACTTTTAGCGTTCTCTTACTTGTTGACATCTTTTGCGGAATTTATGCGTGTGGACTTGGCTTTTCGATGTAACCTTTTTTAGTCTTTTCCTTGATCAACTTGGCGACTTCAACTTCAGCTTCTTCCTTGGTTTCGAACTCTTTAACTTTAAGCTGACCATCTGCACCGATCTTTCCAAATCGAATTGTCACATTCTTGCCAACTTGGGTGATTTCCCAGTACTTCTCTGCACGCTCTGATTTACGTGAAGCATCCTCACCAATGAACTCAAAATATGGCATTTCATTATCCTTTCCCTAGGGGTAAAACAGTAGACAGGGGCTCTGACAAATTCAAGGGTGACCATTCCTTTTGAGGGAGTTTCATCTACGCTCAGACCTGTGGCAGTCGCGGGCGCACAGCTATAACCGCTAAATGTTTACATTTTGAGGCAGGAGAATGAGGGCAATGTGGACGATTCGAGAATTAAACCGAGGACGTAGAAGTGAGGACCAAGTTAAAGAATGCGCGGAAGATTTTGAAGCAATTCTTTATGGAGAACTTTGAATTCCAGCTACTCTTGAACCAAGCATTTGAATAAACTATCCTAAACGGATGAGATTAAAACCATCTGACGCGAAAGACCTGACGAGTTTCTGGCACTCATTGACTGACATCAATATGCTGATGACTTATTCCGATGAGGAGCTTGAACCGCACTTCGATCCTTTGGATCCGAAATTGATTAAAAAGGTAGATTGGGAGGAGCTTCGAGAGATCACAGACGTAGCATTCTGGGATGAAGAGTGGAAGAGGCTCATATCACGCAACATTGCAAACCCAAGCCTTACGAAATTCGTCAATTTCTATATTTATTTTCATATTGACAGCATCGCTCAGGAAATATTAGAAGGTACAGATAAAACAAAAGCAGAACGAAATGAAGATTTCTCCTTCTATGACCTCCTGTTTAATTACAAGTATCTCGATAAACGCGCTAAGAAGGTTTTTGAGATTGTTTCTCCGCATGTGGAGAATTCGCGAGGTTGGTTTCTAATGGATGATGAAACCTTTATTTCCTTGCTTACCGAAGTCGTTGAAGAATCAAAGCCTAAGAAGAAGGCAAAGAAACAAGCTAAGAAAACTAATGGCAAGGATACTCGCAAGTCAAAGTAGTAGTCTGAATTCAAATGCAAAGGGGGCGAAGCGCAAAGCCTAGGGAAGTGGACGGAAATGTGAAGACTGAAAGATCGCCGATTAGCCATTCCGCAAATTCACTCTCTGAATTTTGACCTGCTGAGCCGCATGATTATTAGGTGACCAATCATTTGCTATAGATAATGTCAGTCGGCTTCCCTAAGATTCCGACCATGGCTAAGACAATAAATATCTCCTACAAGGGCGAATCAGCGGTTTTTGGGTACAAGCCAATCGACCGTGGAGTTCTATATGGCAAGCGCCGACGGGTCCCATTTGATGGCGAAGGCAATGAGTGTGCAAAGGCATCATTACTTGAAGATGGTTCCCTTTTGATCAAGAGCGGTATGACTGCCCAAGGTTATTTCACACCTGACAATGTTTGGGTGCCACAAGGTGATCTTGAAGCAATCAATCCAGATGGTTCCACGCCAGAACTATTTCCAGCAACAATTGGTGAAGAGGTTGAAGCTACGCAGCTATCCCCGGTGGAAGCGCTCAACATCAGATTTGGTACAACATATGCCCTAGAGCCCGAGGTTTTGTCAGAGGGCATCAAAAAAGAACTCGATTCAGGAATTGTTTTAACTTTTCCATTTAATCCAAGAGCAGATTATGAAGTAGAAACTGGTGTTCTTGTTGGAAATGAAAATGGATACTTTGCCTTAATCGGTCAGAAGAATCAGTATGAATTCGTTGGGCTGGCTTCTGTTGTTTCAGTTGCAGAAGAGGCAAATAGCGATACGTCCGATGATCTTGATTTCGAAATGTTCTAGGAGATAATCAATGAAAATTCATATTTCAAATGCGACAAATCGCGACGCAACCGTGGTTGCTACTTCAACACCCGCCAAAGAAAAGACAATCCCTTCAAAGGGTGGAAAGCCCGTATCTTTTCAAAGATATGTCGCTGCAGGTGAGGGAAAGCTGCACGAATCCTTAGCCAAAGAGTTCGGGGATACCTATTCTCAACAACTCATTGAGGCTGATCCTGAGATTGATATTGAAATGGTGGGCCGCACCATTGATGGCACAAACACTGTGCTGCTGGATAAAGATGGCCAGCCACTGTTTTGTGCTCCAGAGGTATTAGAGATTATCTATGGACCCGATGGCAAAGAGGTAGAGCGACGTACACCTGTTGAAATCGCTCCCAACGTCAACGAAGAGGTTCCAGTTAAGTGGACGGGTAAGTTGATTCCTCGCGCAGAATTAGTTCGAAAGTATGCGATCAAGAGATCGATGCAGTTGCGCCACGTAGATGGTGTTACTTATGACTTCTTATATGCAATTGCTAAGGAGCTGGACGAGAAGGACTCTGTCATGCTTCTTGGTGGCGGAGATGGTGGCAAGGGGCCACTGGTGTTGCAATCCAATGGAAGCCCATATCGCGGTTTCTTAGATGGTCGTGTCGAAGGTGACACCTACGTCTTACTGATGCATCTTTCATCGATGGAGTTAAAGAAGCCAGCAGCTAAAGCCGAAAAGGAGGCTGAGTAATTATGGCTAAATTAGGTAAGGCCACAATTGAAACTCAAGGCTCATTTTCTAACTCAGATTTAATGAGTCAGATAGTTGCCTATCGCAAAGTTGTTGCATCAAATTATGTGTTGATCGCACCTTCAGATATTGAACGTAAGCTTGGCATTCCTTTGTTGATTTCCACAAAACTTGATGGCGAACTGTGGTTCCTGCTGCATGACGGTGAGTGGAAACTGGTCTCCCCTACTGGTCGAACAATCAGCGGAGAGATCGAGATACTGAAGGCCGCAAGTGGTTTAGATAAAACTTCCATTTTTGCTGGAGAGCTTCATGTGCTTGGTGAAGGTCGAACTCGTATTGCAGATGTCACCTCTGCGCTTTCGGGAGGCGATAAGGCAAATACTTCGAACTTGGCATTTGGCATCTTTGATGTAGTTTCTTCACCGGAAGTCTCTGCAATAGGTACTCCGTACTCGGATCGATATGAGGTTATTTCTAAGATTGCCTCGGATAAAAACTTGTTCCCAGTCACTAGCGTTCCTACCGCATCTTCTAATGAAGTCGCAGAGATTTTCGATCGCGATGTTGCGGCCGCGGGTCTAGAGGGCCTTGTTGGCCGTGCCCAAGATGGTCGCTCATACAAAATCAAGCCGACAAAAGAAATTGACGCCGTAATTCTAGGATTTACAGAACGACGCGATGCAGATGGTTCACTCATGGTCCGATCATTATTATTTGGAGTTTTGAAGGATGATGGAAGTTGGATCCCAATTACAACAAGTGGAAATGTTGGAGACACTGCTTTCCGTAAGGATCTACTGCTACAGCTCAAGCCATTAGTTAAGCCGAGCTCTTATAGACGAATTAGCGAAAGTTCAGGCGTCATGTATCAATTGGTTCAGCCAACCATGATTGTTGAGCTGAAGTGCATGGACTTGCAATTAGAGGACTTCCAGGGACGCCCAATCAAACATCCACGAATTACATTTGGGGATAATGGTTGGCAAGCATCAGGCTGGACAAATAGTGCAGCTGTTCACAATGCAGTTGTGGTTCGCTTACGTAACGACAAGGCTTGTACAGTCGAAGATATTGGGTGGAATCAGATAACTCGTTTGCTACCCGTTGCTGAGCAGTCAGAGGAAACCAAACTGGGTGCAAGTGAAGTCATTCGTCGCCAGGTTTGGACAAAGGAAGGCGCAGGTAAAGTTGATGTCCGCAAGCTTGTGCTTTGGAAAACAAATAAGGAATCTGCTGGATATCCAGCATATGTTGTTCATTGGACAGATTTCTCTGCAACTCGAAAATCTCCGCTTGATCGTGAAGTTCGATTGGCTCCTAATGAAAAAGAAGCTCTAAAGATCGCAGAAGCGATGATTGCCGATAACATCAAAAAGGGTTGGAACGAAGTCGCTAAGTGAGAAAAATTCAAGATCAGTGGGTGATTTCTCCACAAGATGTAATCGCTGAACTTGAATGCAGCCATCGATTACACCTTGAGTGGTCTGTCATCAGTGAGTTAATTCCGCCAGCTGAAAAAGAGAATAGTGAAGAGCTAGAACTTTTGGCTGAACAGGGAAAAATTCATGAATCGAAAATCGCCGAGGAATTAAGATCGGCTGGAACATTTATTGATATCGGAAAGCCAAGTTTCACCTTTGAAGCACTAACTGCTACCCATGAACGCACTATGAAGGCAGTTACTGATGGTGTAGAAACCATCTATCAAGCAGCATTTTTCAATGGATCTTTCATGGGTTTTGCCGACTTTCTCATTTTGGTAAAAGATGAAAATGGGGAAGCAATAAAAGATGACCAGGGCCGCTTTGTTTATGATCCAGTAGATGCAAAGTCTGCACGAAGTGCCAAGCGTGCAGCTGTTTTACAGGTGGCAACGTATGCCGCCATGATGCAAGAACTTGGACTAGCGACTCCACACAATGTGCACTTATGGCTAGGTGGCGACCAAAAGTGGAGTGCTTCTGCACTGGATTTGATTGATCTAGCTAAGTTTTTTATGAACCGCGTTCGCAACCGAATCTCCTCATTTGCTTCTGCGCCTGCTCCGCTTTGGGCTCCCCCAAAAGAGTCTTGTGCGCGTTGTCGCTGGTCGACCCAATGCGATGTGGGCCGACATAAGGATAAGGACCTGTCACTAATTCAGGGAATAAGGTCTTCAACGCGTTCGCTATTGGTTTCCAACGGTATTACAACAATTGACCAGATGGCTAATGCAACAGATGAGCAAAGGCCAAAGCTGCCTCGTGAAGTATCCAAAGGAACATTTGCATCATTACGTGAACAAGCCGCTATTCAGGTCAAGGGCGAGAACTCTCCAAAACCTATCTATGAAATCAAAGATGTCGATGCTTTTGGATTATTGCCAGAAAGCAATGATGGCGATATTTGGTTCGACATGGAAGGTGACCCATTTGCCAATAATGGGGCTGGCCTTGAATACATGTTTGGATATCTATATAAACAGGGTCCACAATTTGAATTTGATACCTTTGATGCTCGGGACACAGCTGAAGAGCGAACCGCATTTATCGATTTCATCAACTATGTGATCAATCGAAGAAAAGAGCATCCAGAGATGCATGTGTATCACTATGCATCGTACGAAGTGAGCGCCATGTTGCGTTTAGCCCAGCGACATGGAGTTCTTGAGTTTGAAGTCGATAAGTTAGTACGTGAAGGCGTCTTTGTAGATTTATACACCTTGGTGCGCAATGCATTTAGATTTTCGACAGAGTCCATGTCCATTAAATACATCGAAAAGGTCTACTGGGACGGCAATCGCGACAAGGAAGTATCCAACGCCGTCGGAAGCGTTGTTCAGTTCGAAAAGGCCTTGGCTCATCTTCGTGATGGTAACGAGTCAGCATTTTTGAAGATTCTGAATGAGATCAAGAGTTACAACAAGGATGATGTTGATTCAACGCGGCAATTAGAGAACTGGATCCGTGCACAAGCTCTGGCACATAGCGTAGACATTGCCTCGCTTCGCCCTACAGCTGAAATCAAATGGGAAGCAATTGATGAGATTGATAAAGAAGATCCCATCGCTATCCAGCTTTTAGAGGGTGTTCCCGCCAATAAATCCGAAAGAAGCCTTGAACAACAGGGCTTAAGTCTTTTGTCTGCAGCCATTTCCTTCCATCATCGCGAAGCCCGTCCAGCGTGGTGGGCGCTATTTGATCGAGCATTGAAGGATCTCGATGAGATGGATGCCTTTAATGATGTTGTCGTTCCGACAAATGTGGAAGCAGGGCCTTGGACGATTTCTGGTCGTCAGCGTAATCACAGACGTATGGTCACTGTTGAAGCAGATGGTGTCGATCTATCTCATGTTCTGGATTTTGAACATGTCCCACAGATGCTTTATGAGTTCGCGCCTGAATCCTTTAAGACAATACAAGGAAGCACTCGTGGTTTTTCTGAAGCAACTATCCTTGAAATCGATGGTTCAAAAGTTATCTTTGAAGAGGTAGAAAAGAAGAGCAGTGGAACTTGGGAAGGGTTGCCCATGGCAGTTCTGCCAGGTGCTCCAATAAGAACTACAAGTATAGAAAAGATTTTGCGTGAAGAGCTTGGTGGAGGTGTGATCTATCGCCGAGAAAACAATCTCACTTTATTTCCTGACAATGCTTGGTGTGATGTTCTGCTTCGACGGCCACCTCGCCAATTTGTTGGTGGATTAACCAATTCCGGTGACTCTGTTGCTGACATCACCGCATCACTTTTAAACAGCGATCAAAGTTATATTGCAGTTCAAGGGCCACCGGGTACGGGTAAAACCTATGTTGGCGCTCATGTAATTGCTAATTTGGTGAAACAAGGTTGGAAGATTGGTGTAATTGCACAGTCACATGCAGTTGTAGAACACTTAATGAACAGTGTTTCTGAAGTCGATCCAAACATTCCAATGGCAAAGAAGGGTCAATCTGAAAAGTCACGGCCTAAGTATCACGTTGACGATGTCGGAGTTTGGGCCGCCGGAATGATTCAGAACGGGTATGTGATTGGCGGAACTGTCTGGAGCTTTAGTCGTGCTGAAATTCGCTTCCTTGGTTTAGACCTGATTGTCATTGACGAAGCTGGACAGTTCTCTTTAGCAAACTCATTGGTGGCAATTTCGGCGGCAAAGCGGGCATTGTTGCTAGGTGATCCTCAACAACTTCCGCAAGTGAGTCAGGGGAAACATCCTGAGCCAGTAAATGAATCGGTCCTGTCACACCTATTAGGTGAAAAGAAGACTATGCCGGATGACCTTGGCTTCTTCTTAGATACAACATTTAGGTTGCACCCACTGATTGCCAAAGCGGTTTCTCGTCTTCAATACGAGGATCGTTTGCAATCAGATGCCAGGTGTTCGCTGCGTGATCTTGAAGGTGTAAATCCTGGAATTCATATAGTTGAAGTTGAACACCTTGGTAACACTGTTTCCTCAATTGAAGAAGCTGATGAATTGCTCGCTCGGATCCCTAAGTTGTTGGGCAAATTATGGACATCTGTAGGTAAAGATGGAAAACCAATCGCATCTCGCGCCTTGACCCAGAAAGACATATTGGTGGTAACGGGTTACAACGCCCAGGTTCGATATCTTAAAGCACGGCTAAGGGATGCAGGCTTTAGTGAGATTCGAGTGGGTACCGTTGATAAGTTCCAAGGTCAGGAAGCACCCGTCGTGTTTGTATCAATGGTTACCTCTTCAAGTGAGGATTTACCAAGGGGAATTGAGTTTCTGCTATCCCCTAATCGCTTAAATGTTGCGATTTCTCGAGCTCAGTGGGCTTGCTTTGTTTTGCGCTCACCACATTTGGCCATCATGGAACCAACATCACCAGATGGAATGGTAATGCTCGGAAAGTTTGTGACATTGTGTAAAGCCGATAGCTACTAGTACCTGCGCACAGGTAAAACTACGCAGGCCAAACACCCGGATTCGCCCGCAGAATAGCCAAGAGATATTTCTCATCCTCATCCATAAACTTCAAATTAGAGCCCAATAGCTCATTAATCAGCTTTGTTGATTCAGCTTTTTGTCCCCGAATTCTTAAGCCATCTGCAATCACGAGCCACTGAAATGGTGAATAGTTTGCTTTCGGAGCAAAGTCTTCAATTTTCTTTTGAATGCGTTCGCTGCCAGCAAAGTAGCGCTGAAATCCCCATGAGTCGCTCAACAGAACATGTCTGTCATAGCTGATTTCTGAGTTCTTTTCAGACAAATAGTCCAGATCGTTTCCCAGTCTTGACATCACTGTTCCGTCTTCTGTGCCAAAGATTTCAGCAGAAAAATCTGAAGCACTGTCGTACTGACAATCCTTGATGGTTTCATTCAACGCCTCAGCGAAATACTCTCCATAGATTCCTACGGCCCTGGGTGTAAATGGGTAGAACTGCGCTTGGCCCATATACGCAATAACTTGATATTTACCTGGAGTTAATGCGATATCAACATGAAAAAATTCTGAGTTAGCGGTCGCTTGCTGATCTGAAATGAACAAAAAGCCGAAACCCGCTGGACCAACCGAGGAGAAATGTTCTTTGACTTCAATAGTCCCAAGCAAAATTGGAGCTAGAGGCATGGAATCAAATCGCAATTTTCCATACTTGTATTTAATTGTCGAGTGAATTGTGCTATCCAAGATAACAAATGCTCCATCTGCCACATATGCAGAATCACTTGGCACAACATTGGAATGCAGCGCCCACACTAAGTAATCTCCATCGCCGTCGCCCGTCATGCAGGACAGAACATTTTCTCGGGGAAAGTGCACACACAGGCTGGGCAATTCACATTCGAGGCACGGTGGATAAATTTCAGTTGAAATACTCATCAGCCCCGTTTCACAGTTGAACCAGGCGTGGTCGGTGACTTGGATTGGCGCAAGGGCGACTTCAGAGCTTTGAATGTCAATGGCATTGGCCTGAAGCCATTGGTAGGCGGCATCCTCTTGTTCCTGATCCATGGCTAGAAATTAGCCTATTTGGCTGACCAAATAAATGACTGATTTAACCTTTAAATTGTCGGTGGCAGGATTTATGATTTCACCAATTCGCCCAAACGGGCCTAAGACAAGGAGAAGGCCTGATGGGTCTATTTGATAAGAAAAACAGTTCTAACGCGCTACACGGCAAAGTTGCGACGTTGCTCGCTCAAGCTTTGCCTGATGTCAGTTTTGTTGACGAAGGTCCAGGCGCATGGGGCGCGCGTAACGAGTCCGTCCTCGTAAAGGTTGTCGTTGATACAGAGAGTTTTCCTGATCAGCCATATGTAGATGTCATCGCTTTTGTTCTCATCAACGTGAAAGATGACATTAAGCTCTACAAGTACCTAATGACCGAGAAGTCATACATTTTCAACAAGTGGGAAGTTGAACCTGGTGAAGATGCGGGCACTGTAAATGTTTATCTTGTAGCTCGAGTCCTAATTGAAGATCTTGATCCTTCAGAATTGAACTTTGCAATTATGTCCACAGCAATGATTGCCGATGGAATTGACGAAGAAATTCAAAAGCAATTCGGCGGAAAGCGCTGCGTAGAATACTTCGGTTGGGAAGAATAAATCTTAACGGCGGAAGAGCCCCTTTTTCTTTCGGGGCTCTTCCCCTAGAAGTTCTAAAGAAGTCTGTGCAATTCCTGAGATCCATTCATGTTCACCCAGGAGTGATTTAAAGATTTCGACTAATTCCTTCTTCTCCTGGGAATTCAAGGCTGCCAGTCCATCTTGAACTTGCTTGCTATTGCCATCAATGTGATCAAGCACAATAGGGTAAAACTTAGATTCCAGATGATTTTCTTGGAAATGTGAATCTAGCCAAATACCCCGCAATTCATCGTGTGATGCTCCTAGAGCCAATCTGTGCAAAGCATCATTGCTCCTGATGTTTGCGCCTTGTTGATAGTCATTTTCAGTCTCTCGGGTTGTCATAATTCTGTAGTAGCACTCATCAAATACTTTACGTGCGTATTCGAATTCTCCCGTTGTAAGCAATGCCCAATTCAAATTTGCCAATGCATTTCCGCTTCCCAGTTTCGCAGCTTTTTCAAACAATGGACGCGCCTTGGCAGCTTTTCCAAATTCTTCATATTTCCATCCAATATTGTTGAGCGCATCTCTTACTTGTGGATGGTTCTCATCAATTTCGGCTTCTTTCAACATTTCTTCCGCAATTATATCAATGTTGGAAGGGGTCAAATCAACTGCCTCAACCATTGACCTTCTGGCAACACGTACTCCCGCATTGGATAACTCAAGTAGCTTCTCCAAACGTTTCTTTTGATCTTTTTCCTGATAGACGTTAATCATCTGAGCAGTCTTACTACCATGCTTTGCTAATTCAGTGTGTTCTACAAAATTAGTATCAAAATCAAATGCCGCAGATGCATCATGGTCAAAAATGAGATCAAAAAGTTCTGACGATTCACTTTGCATACCTGAGATTACATCTAGCATCCCAGTAATCGAACCTGCTATTGCTCTAACTGCGGTTTCAAAGTGATCTGATTGCAATCCAAGATCAACTCCATAACCGAATTCAATTTTCTCATATTCATGTTTGGTCGGTAGTACCTCAAAAAACATAGAAGAAACCGTTGCACCAACTATTGACCAATACTCTTTTGTTTTAGTGAAATTAACAAAAGACTCTGGAGCTTTGTCTTTTGGGACCAAGTTAAAGATGTCCCCAATATCCATCATCATGGATGGGAAAATAAGCTCCTGCTCCCTTATCAAAACTTCTAGTACTCGCTCCTGTATCTTGTTGAGTCCGGATAATCCAGAAATTGGAGTTCCATCCTCATCAAATTTCGAGGTGAGAAGACATGTGTACATCAAGGCTAAATCTCTTCCCTCATCCTCAACCAATTCGCACAGGATTAAAAAGCTTCCATGCCTAGACCCAAAAGGCAGGGCAACTAAATTTTGATCTAACTTTGAATAAAGAAATCCACACTTTTCAAATAGATCACACATCTTGATTAGCGAAGATTCATGGCCCGGCTTTAGAACATCAAGCTGCATATCGGGTTCCCCGCCATATGTTGAACGAGCAGCGTTTATTTGATTTGCAGAAAGCAATTTAGACATTTTGAAAAGTGGTCCTCGACCCGGGCGATTTTCGCTTGCGCCAATTCCTTTGGCAAGTGGGGACCACGCCTTACCCTCGCCACCTTGTGCACCAAAAAAGTTTTGAACTATGCCAAGCTCACTACAAAGTGCTACACCAACATTATGGAAACAATTCTCATCGCCCAGATTTGCTCCCTCGATCCATGCTGTGATTTCAGCAAATGGGTCCCCCGCTTTTTGTGCAGCATCAGCGCGGTCAAAAATTTCCTGAATTGCATCTTGGCTCTTTTTCTGACTATTACCCGAACTGTATTTGGCGGCGATATCCGCAATAGTTTCATTCTTTGAACGACGATAGCCCAATTCTTCCAATAAATCGGTAAGTCCAAATTCATCAACTAATTTCAGTAATTCGGTGTCATCAGGAATTTCTTTCTCAAAAATGCTTGCAAAGTGAATTGCCATAAGGATTGATTCATCATTGCCATCCCGTGCTGCACTCATGAAGGAGTCGAAAAAATCAGTGGGTGAATAATCCTTAAATATCTCCAGACCAGGGTTCTCAGCAAATCTAAGCCCAATATCTACCAAGGCAACGGGGATTCCCTCTTTGAAACCTTTTTCATTGACTCTCATGAAAAATTGCAAAGCTTGTTCTTCTGTTTCCAGGGGTCCCATCGGTGGTGGAACTAAATGGCCAAATTGCTGGTAACGAGTCATCATCCTGCCAGCAATATTTCTATTTATTGGCCAGCTCTCTAAATTTACGTATTCCGACCAAAAGGTGAATGCTTCTTCATATTCGCCGCCTACAAGGTATAAATTTCCAAAACTGAAAATGAAATCTAAATTGCCTTCTTGGATGCCTTTTTCCATCTGTTCTTTAAGAGCTGGGATTTGGGGATCATTGGGTTTGTGAGCTTCGAGCAAGGTGACTAACCAAGGAACTGACTTCAAATCTCCACTCTTAACCGCCGCTTCAAAAGAAGCTACCGCGTTTTCTACGTCATCTAAATCTGAATAAGCAAGAGCTAACGCTCTTAAGACATCTGGCAACTCTCGACACTTTAAATAGCTTTCAATTGCTTTTTCATGCTGACCCAGTCCTTCATAATATGTTCCTCGAGCTTTATGACCGATAATGACCTTATTCATCATCTGACTCCTTTGATGGCAGTCCAAGCAGGGTTGCAGCTGTCTTACTTTCTTGAGATGTATTTGGATTGTCCACAACCGCTTGTCTTACATTCTCATTTTCATCTAGAGCAAGCTTTGATAAATCTTCTTGATTAAGGGACACATTGGCCGCTATTTTTTGTCGAACATAATGACTTGGATCTTCAATCAATTCGACAATCAGACTCCTAGTTAAATTAGGTCTCTCAGCAATCAGTTCACGAATATTGGTGTCGCCACGTAAATCATCATCCCAGGTTTCATCTTGGTCAACTTTCAACCCCATAGCTTCCTTAAGAGCGCTCAGGAGAAATTCCTCGGAGCAATTGGGATTACTAATTACAGTATCTCTGGCGGCCGATGAACTATTCCATAATTCGGAAAGAGTTTGCATGGTTGTTTTTGCGTTTGAGGCAACAGCGATTTGTATTTCACCTACTTCTTCTTTGGAAAGTTCGCTCAATAAATCAATACTGACATTTGGATTCTCAGCAACGCTTCGGCGAACTCCCCATTCGGAGTCTTTCGCAAGTTGCTTCAGTGTTTCTAAGGATGCGCCTGTATTGCGCGCTACTCCTGTTCGAACGATATAACTTCGGTGTCCTGCTAATTCAGATAAGCGTTCTTGGTTCAAATTAGAGTTTTCAGAAGCGGCAGAGATTACTGCCAAATGAGAATCATAAGAAAGTTCCAAAATAATTGAGGCATCTATTGAAGTATTCCCGGATAATGCCGCTCGCACTGAATGCTCAATATCTTTGGACATCCAGAGCGCAAAATGTCCTAGTAATTTTGGATTTGAGGCGATCAGCTCTCTTAACTCAATCTGTGAGCTTAATACGCAATATTCCATCTCTTTCAGATCTAACTCTGGATTAGTGACTTCAGCGCGTACATCATCATTAATCTCTAGAATGCGATGGTTACTCATATTGAAACTCTTTCTTAAGTCCTCAGTTAATTAACATGTCGATAAGATTATTATCTATTGCATCAACTTCCTTGATGAACAGATAGAGAATTGATTTTAGTTCTTGTCCAGAAAGATGATCGGCATACAATGCGAAGCCTGCCCGCACAAAGTGGGTTCCTTTCTCGACTTGTTCTACAGGAACAAATTTAGCTATGAGACAAGAAAGATTACCCTGTGCCGCAATTAAGGTCGCCTTTTCGAATGAAACTCCGGGAGCTTTTAATGGAGAAGTAATCTCAAGGATTCGATGACCATCCATTTCAACAAGGTTAATGCTTATGTTCGCTGAATTATCACCGGACCCGACTCCTACGCCAGCTAAATGAATCAAATCTCCATCATGTTCTGGTGCAAACCCAAATTCAATTAGGTGGTTGAAAATTTCCGCCTCAAAGGCCGGATCCGTGATGTCATTTCTTTCGATTGCCACATCAAGAAGTGTTCCCTAATTTAATATTTTAGGCAATAATCTGTTTACTACAACGGAGGCTACCTTGAGCACAATTGATGAATATGCGTCTGGATATAAAGCTTTAATTACATGTGTAGCGGCTCGTGTGCCCGTCATTCTTTGGGGTCCTCCTGGTCAGGGTAAGACCTCCGTAATCAAACAGATTGCATCAGATCAAGGCCGACACCTTGAAGTTATTCTTGCAAGCATTCGTGAGCCCCAGGACTTTGCAGGTTTGCCGATGCTCTCGCAAGGCACAGCAAAGTTAATGCCACCAGATTGGGCTAAGCGGTTGGCAGAAGTGCAAGATGGAATTTTGTTTACTGATGAAGTCAATACCGCTCCCCCAAGTGTTCAAGCAGCGCTATTACGTGTGTGTTTAGACAAAGTTGCAGGTGATTGTCATCTCGGTGACGATACAAGTGTTATTGCTGCTGCGAATCCACCAGAGCAAGCTGCCGACGGTTGGGATTTAGCACCGCCTTTAGCAAACCGTTTTTGTCACATCAACTGGGAGCTTCCTGCTGAAGTTGTGCGTGATGGCTTGGCAGGAAACTGGGTCAATTTCAGTGTGAAAACACCCGACAGTAAGAAGTTAAGCAACGCACTTATAGCCGAGCGCGCAGCTTTAGCTGGCTTCCTTGCATCTAGACCAGATCTAACAACCGTTCTACCCAAGTCTTCTGCAGAACAAGGTCGAGCATTTCCGACTCCACGCTCTTGGGAGATGGTTGCAATTCTTTCGGGTTGGATTACCGCTTGTGACCTCGACTCAAGTGTAAGAAGGATTGCAGTTATGGGTTGTGTAGGAATTGGCCCTGCTGCCGAATACCTCACTTATCGAGACAACATCGATTTACCAAATCCTGAAGAAATCATTGCCTCCCCAAAGAATTTTGTTCTTCCGAATCGTATGGACAAGATTTATGTAGTTGGTGCATCCCTGATGGCCGTGTTACGAAATAACATGACTGTTGAAAGGTGGAATGCCGTTGGAGAAATTCTCGAAAGAATTGCTTCAGGTGGCCATCCTGATTTAGCCGTGACTTTTGCACGAGACTGGATGCGGGAACGTCCAAAGGGAGCCACGCCTGATACAAAACTTCTAAGGGCGTTGATTCCTTTACTCACAGAAGCAAAAATGATTTAAGGATGCAGGAGACTTTACAAGTCCTAAACACTGAGGATGCTCGGTTGAGGATTATGGCGGCCAAGATTATTGCGCAAGCTAGGTGGCCGTATCTATCAACATTGATTTTCTCGCTAAGAATTGTCGAGACTCAAGATCTGCCAACTCTTGCTGTAGATGCTGGCTGGCGCATGTATTACAACCCAACATTTGTGCTGGAGCAGATCCCAGAGGTTCTTGCAACGATGGTTCTACATGAAGCTCTTCATTGTGTTTCCAAACATAGTGCACGATTTGAAACTCTTGGTAGAGAAAATACAGGTCATGACATCTGGAATTTGGCTGGTGATGCGAATATAAATCAAATGTTGGATGATGCAAAAATGCCTTGGGGCGAATTTGAACCAGTTCGATTTAACACTTTGGCAAAGTATGGCGTCGAGAAGGGCATGACCACAGAATTAACCTTCTTTACTATGATTAAGTACTTCGAAGATAATCCTTCGCAAGATAGTGACCACTCCGATTGTGGAAGCGTTACTGGTGGCAATTCACGTGGATACGAAATTCCAAAGACCAGCGCCGAGAACCCATCAATAAAGGGCGATCAACAGGATGTTATACGTGATCGAGTTGCTCAAGATGTCATTAAACACGCGCGGGAAAAGGGTGTGGGATCCGTACCAGGTGAATTACTTAGATGGGCAAATGAACTGCTAAATCCACAGATAGATTGGAAACGCGAACTAGCAGGGATGATGAGAAGTTCCTTAGCCACTGTCCTTGGACGAAAGGATTACACCTTCGCTCGACCATCTAGAAGACAGAGTTCGATGGCAATTCACGATCCTGAATTCATTTTGCCATCTATGAGAAAACCGGCGCCACCGACAATTGCGATCATCATTGATACGAGCGGAAGTGTGCAGGATAAAGAGATCACTGAGTTTTTGTCAGAAGTTGATGGGATTGCGAGCGCAAATGGAATTGCACAAGGAATAACGGTTATCCCTTGTGATTCCCAAATTGGGGAGATTCAAAAGATTCGTTCAATTTCTGCAATCGCAGACATCAAATTAAGCGGTGGTGGTGGAACAGATCTACGAGTTGGTATCGCAGCTGCTGAGTCACTGAAGCCACAACCTAAAATCGTTATCGTTTTAACGGATGGGTATACCCCTTGGCCTGATTCAATTGATTCGAAAATCGAAAGACTGATCATCTGTTGTAGCGTCTCTGAGTCCGTCGGCAGTGCACCGAGCTATGCTGCAGTCATCGATATGACGCGCTTGTAGTCCTTTGTCACTACCCTCTGCTACATTTCTCCTAGGTCAACGAATCTAAGCGCTAAGCCCTTCGGCTTGCTTAGTACCAACCGCGCAACTCGCGCACGGTGGTCTGAAGGAAGACCTGCTGGCGATGAAAGTCACCGCCAGAAGTAGCGGGTTTTTCTATGTAGAAACCCAGTTGGGTCGGTTTGTTATGTTTCCTAATGCACCTCTATTTGTTTGTACAACCTGTTTCTCACTTACATCCATGGGACTTGGCATGCAACGCTGCATGTGCGAAGAACACAGGAGCTATCCAGGAGTTGATTGCCCAAGCGGATTCATCCTCTGCTACATGTGTAGCGCAACTATTGCCGGCGGAACCAGTCGGTACTCCTGGAATGCCTGCGAGAGTTGCTTGAAGTTCAATCGATATCTAGGACGCACCTACGGGTTCTCCTTGCCATTGGGAAGACATTCGATCATGAACTCAATCAGTGTTCCGCTAAATGCCAGCAGAGAAGTTCAAGAGACGGCAACGAGCGAGATGCTCCGCTTTATCGATGTTGCAGGCAGTATCTCTGATTGGGGTTTGCTGCAGTCACGAACTCTGTTCGAGAGCGCGCATGCGTGGGCCAAGGAGGGAATCATTCCGCTAGCTAAGTGGCAGGCGAAGTTTCACTTATCGAAGGTGAAGGCGACTAGTCGTTCTGAGCAGGCGTTCAAGGATTACTTGCGGGTGAATGAGTTCGAGGAGTTGGCGGGGTGACGGCTATTCCAATTAGATCTGGTTCAATGAATCTAGATACCTCTTGGCGTACCCAGCCAGGTCCAGAGCGCATTTTTAATCTCGTTCTTGGTCAGGGCACGTTCGAGTTCTTCACCGCGCCCGCTGTCGGTAATCTTTTGAATGTTAGTAAGGATCGAGTCCGTAGGGTTTAAGTCGAACATAGTGGCGATCAATTCGAACTGGTCTGGTTCGACGGTGTGGTTGAACTCGTAATCGCCTTCATTGTCATTCCTTGCATAGATTTCAAACTCAAAGAACAACTTACCCTCATGCGTCAGGGATGCGTACAGGATTGGTTGACCTTCTCGGTCAAGAATTGAGATTTGTGGCAATAGATACCCCTTTCTCTAATGTCTGGCTTCGCTTTAAAGGTAACAGAGGCCTGTGACACTTTTGTCAGTCCCCTCTTCTACTGTGAGGTTATGACAACAAAGCGACGAAAGAGAATCAGCGGTTTGGTGTGTCCGGGGTGTTCTGAGATTGGAACGCTGCGAAAGATCATTTATGGAATGCCAGATCCTGAAAGCTTTGACTTCGAAAAGTATGCCGTGGGCGGATGTTGCATCAATGGCGACGGGAGCGATCCCGATGTTAGTTGCCGAGCATGTAACTGGTCGGGTTTACGAGTTGAATTAGATGGCCCGCGAGTTCCATAAAGGCATGTCAGTCACTCACAGTAAGTTTCAAGCATGAGAGATGACGCCAACAAGTTTGTTACATATCTAGCCATGATCGCTGCTCCCTTTGCATTGGGAGCTTTCTTTTTAACGTGGGCTCCATCTGCGCAGTATGCAAGCGAGGATCCTGCAGGTGATGGGTATGTGCCTCCGCGCAGTATTCAAACGTTGGTTGATAGAACTCAGGAATCAACTGTGACCGTTTGGTGTGAACCTACGAAAGATAGTGGATCTCAGGGAACTGGTTGGGCCATTGAATTAGAGACAAGTAAGTCAAAAACTCATCCGACAACTCTGATCACAAATCATCATGTGATTGATGAATGCATCGGAAAAGATGGAACGGTAACGATTGCGCTGCCTTATGAGGATCCAACTGCGGCCGTTATTGTGAAGTGGGATGAAGAGAATGATTTAGCTGTGTTGGCAACGAAGAAGAAGTTGCCGGTGTTGGCTTTGTCTGACAATGCGCCCTGGCCTGGATATTGGGTGATGGCCTTAGGAAGTGCCGATGGTTACGAGGGATCTGTTTCATTTGGAAATGTGATCAATACCAATACTGCAGAGATCTTGATTACCAACAACATTTCTCCGGGAAGTAGCGGCGGGCCGTTGGTTGATAATGAGGGGTACGTGGTGGGAGTTACTTCGTGGGGGTTGGACTTTGAGCAGTACAACGGGGCGATGTCGCTTGATTCATTCTGCGCGAAGATCTTGAAGTGTGAATATGAATCAAAGGGCGAGAAGACTTGGTGGGAATATAAGGATTAGTCCTGGTGTAGCAGAGCTCAGAGGTAATACACCTCAGTAATTAACAGCTGTATCCCAACCAACTTTGTCTAACCAAGGCTCCACCTGTGCAAAGAAGTCATTTATCTTGATACCGTGATATTTCTCGAACGCTTCATTAAATGTCATAGTGGGCCCGACGGCGCTGTAAACCTTGAAGATATTGTCAAAAGTCTTATCGCGTGCGACTAAGTATTCAACCATTCTTCGTCCTACGCTGTATTCACAATTCTTCATAGCTGCATGCCCTGATTCATCATGCTTTTCTTTCCAAGTGTTAAAGACAGCGCCACACCTTTGTTTCGACCAACTGTTTAGCTCCCAATCATCCACCGCGTTGTAGTCGCCATTTGCATAATCCGACATTGCAACCATCACAAGTCCAGCACCAACACTTGCAGAACCTTCTCGATACCAGGCTGGGAACTTACTTGATTGCCCAGTACGGTTTCCAACTTGGATCAAGTGAACCGTTTCATGTGCGCCGGTAAAGCCGAGAAGTGTTTGAGGTGTGTGGCGGAGCTTGCCGTTATAATTCTTTTGATCCTCGTAGTAAGCAAAATCTCCAACCCAATACTTATCGCAACCAGCATTTGCCCATCCAAACATTTCTTGGTTCTTGATTAGGTGAGGGCAACTAGTATTTAGGCTCGATGACTTAAGCCAGGGCATGCTTCTGAATAAGTAAACTTCATTATCAAGAAAATTGACGTCAATCGCTCGCATCATTTCAGTAGTTTTAATCACCACTGTTTTGGTTCCAGCAACGAGAGGATTGTTTGGTTCATCGCTCAGCAAAACAATATTTGCTTTCCTCGCACTCTGGGCTCTTGCCGCTAATTCAGCACTGACTTGATTTAACAAGTTGTAAACAGGTTGTATTGCGTCGTACGCATCGGCGTTTTGAGGCCCGTTGTTTCTAATCACCCGAACGATAGTTGGCGTAGGTGTTGGGGTGGGAGTAGCAGTAGGAGTCGGAGATGGTGTTGGTTCTACTGGTTTAAAGACTGGATTGGGTGATGGCTTTGGAGCTGCTTTGATTGCAACACCCTTATTCCAAACAAGTTTATTTCCAGATTTAACGCAGGTGAACTTCTTTCCTGCAGCGGTTGCTGTTATTCCCGCTTTGGTGCACTTTGCGCCAGCTTTAGGAGTTGCTGCTTGAACTGGCGATGCCAGAGTTAACAGCAAAACGATGGCTATAGCTAGGTAGCCTTTGTGCTTCATGTATCAAGGATAAGTTACTTTTTGAGGCAAATCCTTTTTTGGAATGGTCATAATTTGTTTACTTCGATCATTCCCCCGTTGATACGTGAGTGACAGATGGTGCTGCACCTATCAGGGTTTAGCCATGTATTGCTTCGAAACGACTTCGGCAAGGATCGGCGCAGCGGCAGCCCACTCAATCCCATAAACATTTTTGAATGCTTGATTAAATGTTTTTCCAGTTGTGTTTTGAGTAATGAGCTCCATGGCCGAATCTATTCCTGCAATCGCAACAAGGGCTTCAAGGGTGGAAAAGCCCAGTGTGTAAGAATATCCACGCATGGCGGGATTGGTTTTCCCAGGTGTGAGTGCGTCATAAAAACGCAATATGTTTGTAGGAGAGAAATCCTTGATTGTCTCATCGGCAGGACGACTCTTAATTACCCAATTTCTCTGAAAATTGTAAGAGGCTAATGAATTAGAAGACCCAAGTTTGTCCAAAAGTGTCGCATGGCCTTCATGAAACCATGGAGGGTTTTCACTTACCCAATCGCTTAACACTGGTTTTCTTTGGAAGGACTGAACAACGTGTGTGAATTCATGTATGTCTAGAGTTGGATCTTGACTGCGATCTGTCCACGAAACAGTTTTTGGTAAAGCAATATGAAAAAAGCCTTGCCAATTTCGTAAATTTCCACCACTTCCCATTTCGCAGTTATTTTCACTTGGGCATGAGATATCAACTACGGGACCCAACCAAGGCGCTCCATCTTTTTCTTGATAAAATTTCTTTGCCCAGTCTTTATCACTGAAATTAAAGTAAATTGCCCAAACTTCATCTGGATGTTTAAAGTTTCTCAGCATATTTGATGCGTAGGTTATTGCAGCGGTGGGATTTATGACGCTTGGTTTTGTATTGGGCCCCACTAAGACATTTAATTTAAATTTGAATTGATAATTAGGATCTATGTGAAGCTGGGCTTTATTGTAAACATTTGCTGCAATCTCACGATAGTTAGCAGCGATGTTCTCCCAAGTTAAAACAATTGGAGTGGGGGTCGGGGTCGGTGTTGGAGTGGGTGTTGGTGTTGGTGTTGGGGTCGGGGTCGGGGTCGGGGTCGGTTCTGGCAATGGGGATGGAGAAGGTGTCGGCGTAGGTGTTGCTACAGGTGTTGGTTTCTTGATTACAACGCCTTTATTCCAAACAAGTTTTGTCCCTGACTTAATGCAGGTGAACTTCTTTCCACTGGCTGTAGCTGTTGTTCCAGCTTTATTGCACTTGGCACCTGCCTTGGGAGTTGCCGCCTGAACTGGAGCTGCAAGGGTGAGAAGTAAAACGATTGCGAGTCCTAAGTACCCTTTACGCTGAATCACACAATTCCCCTTAACTTCGCCCGAGGTCTAGCGCGATTGCCTTTGCGATTATTGGCAGTGCCTTCTCAAATGAAGTTCCATAAACTTTCTCAAATGCTGCATTAAAGGTTTGGCCTGTTCCCATCAACTTCCAGATCTCCATGGTTGATCCAGGGCCCTTTATTGCAGTTAATACCTCAACTAAGCGTGCTCCCAAATCATATTGACGCCAACTCTCGTATTTGTTAAACCATGATTGTGGTTGGTTCACGACAAAGAATTCTTGAATCCAGGCAGAGTTGATTGCTGGAGAGTTTATGAGTCCCTCGGATATGTTTCGCCGATTCTTTAAATAAACATCATATGACTGATGAAAGATCGCAGCATTTTGTGCGAAGGTGGCTTGCCCCTCGCGGTACCAGCTAGGTGGCCACTCACTTGTTTCTGGCCAGACTGTAGGGCGATTCATTTGGTTTTGCTGAATAGCATGCAAATATTCATGGGCATCTAGCGTTCCTGTGGTGTGGTTATCGTCTAAGACTTCTGTTGTCACGACTAAAAGCCCGTTGGCTTTTTCATCAGTGAACATGCCGCCGCCCCAACACGTTTCGCGAGTTGCGCAGGCTGTGTAAGTAATCCATTGCCAGGTTGATTTCGGATGCAGAGTTTTCATTTGCTCTTGCGCCCACATACGGTCGTCGTAACTAAAGCTCAAAACAGTCATGGCGTTGGTGCTCTTATAACCTGAATACAACCGAGCAACAAGGTCATAGGCGACGGCTGGATTCTTAAATGCAAGAGTTGTCTTTGGGCCTGTTAATGCCGTAAAAGGTGGCGCAACATCTTTTGAAGCCATAATCGCAGCGTTGGATTTGCTCCAGGCAGCGTATGAAATACCTTGGTAATTCGCAATCAAGTCATCAAAGCTGGTTGGAGCATCCGGATACTTCACAACAGGAATTGGATCTGGTGTTGGTTGAATAGGTTTGCCAAGGGGATTTGCTGCAGCTTTTACTGCAACGCCTTTGTTCCAGACAAGTTTTACTCCAGATTTAATGCAGGTGAACTTCTTTCCACCTGAAACTGAAGTGGCTCCGGCTTTCGTGCACTTAGCTCCAGCTTTAGCTGCAGCAAACGATGGCGCTGCCATGAGAGACATCGACAGCAACAGAGCTAGGAATAAGCGCGAGCGCGTCATGCGATAAAGGTACCAATCGGCGATTCCAAGTTAAATGATTAAGTGGTCAGTTCTTCACGACAACTTCAACAACCGCTTCAGGAGTTGCTCCGTCGCGCAGTTCTGCATTCACATTGGTTGGGATTCCATTGATTTGAGCGGCAGAGAGCACTGCTAACTGGGCTGCGATCTCCCCCATCCAGTAGAAAGCTGCAGGGCCGGCGCGATCTAGCAGGTGCTGGGCTTGGTTGATGCGGGAGTCGCTGAACTTTTCGAGATCGTTGTTGTTGTCATTGATGATGTCCAATAGGTAGCGCTTGATGTCTAGGGCGATGCCGGTGTTGGTGTTGTGGTCTTGGATTAAGGCGCGCAGTTCGGCATCGAGGGTGCGAGGTTTGCGGCGGGCTTTGCGCCGAGAGAATGAGTTGATAACAAGATAGAAGAAGATGAAGAGCAGGATGAATTCGAGCATGGTCTAGATGTTACGCAGAGTGACTGACAGATTGGACCTACGGCTTCTATGGCTTTAGGGAAATCAAGATTTGGTCTTGAGTTCCAACGCTTATTACCTTGATATTGACTCCTTCATAGGTGACTGATTCGCCCTTTGAAAGAATCGGGTCAGATGTTGATGATGCTGGGAAGAGATATTCAGAGTTATGTCCCATAGTTGCATCGTAGACATAGACCAATACCCCGTCGGTATTACCTCGAACTGCGTCAATCCCAACGAATTTTGTATTGTTACGTGATTCCAAAAGTAGTGCTTTTGTGGCTGATAGAGGAATCACCACTAACTTGTTTCCATCACCCCTAGAGTTTAAATCTGCCAAGTTTACGAGTTCGGAAGTTATGTTTGACTTACTCTTGCAATAGACCCATTTATCCTCAAGCCACTTTGTAACTGCAAATCTCGACCATCCACTTAGCTCTCTTCGCGAATCTTGATTACCCATCAAGTCGTATGTCTGATAAGTCGAAGTAGATCTACTGCCGCTTATGTGAGGAATTCCGAGAGTGTGGCCATACTCGTGTGCCCAATAAGACCAATAACTCCTATGACTCGCTTCAAAGAATTGACCAAGAATTGTGAAGGCAGCTAATTTTCCTTCAGAAGTGTTGTACTTATTGATATCGCCGGTCCATGGGAAGCCTTGTGCACTTTCCTTTATCGCGGCCTGATTCTTGGGCAATAAGAAGTTAATAACTTGGACTCCGGTGAAATCGATCTTTGAATCTGCGGCTGAAATCGCTTCTTTCCAAAAGTTTTCGGTAGTGATGTAATCGCCAGATAACTTGATTTCAAATTTAGCTTGGTCGCCAGGCATTGTTACCCAATTATCATGAATTTTCCACTTAATGTTGAGTTTTCCATAGCTTACAAATTCATAGTATTCGGAGAGTAACTGCATCTGTTGATCAACTCTACTACGCCAATTAGCTTCACCTTTTAGATCAGTGAATTCAAGTGGAACTAAATACCACGTCACTGTTCCTGATGAAGGGACTGGCATTTCTTTATTGATAAATCCACCATATAAAGCGCCGCCATACACACCCACATAAGGGTTGGATGCATCTTGAATTTTGCAATTTGTGACCGGATCACTCACGGACAAAGTGCTAGGTGTTGGTGTTCCTGCGGGGGTTGGTTCAACTGGATTAAAGACTGGATTTGGTGATGGCTTTGGTGCAGCTTTTACTGCAACGCCCTTGTTCCAAACAAGTTTTGTTCCTGACTTGATGCAGGTGAACTTCTTTCCGCCTGAAACTGAAGTGGCTCCAGCTTTCATGCACTTAGCTCCGGCTTTAACTGCTGCAAAAGACGGTGCTGCCAATAGGGACAGGCACAGCAGGAGAGCTAGGAATAAGCGCGAGCGCGTCATTACATAAAGGTACCAATCCACTTTCACCCTCACAATGATCTCAACTAATGAGTTCTGCGCACCAGCGCCATCACTAAACCGATTACAACTAGCAGCAAGCCAACGGGCAGAGTCAAGAACATAAGCCAGATATATGCACCGGTACCGCTGCCTTCATCCCACATAGAGCCACCTTGAAAAAGTGAGGTAACAAAAGCAATGAGAATTGGTGATATGGAAACGAGCAATCCTGTGCGGATAAAGGGAAATCGCTTCATTTCAAGAGTCTAGAGGGTGCGCAGAGTGACTGACAGATCTATTTCTTCTTATAGCCGGTAGGGCACTTTGGACTTACGGCGGTCACTTTCTTAATTGTCTTTCCCTTTATGCAGGTAATCGTGGTTTTCTTCTGGAGTGGCACCGGTGTTGGCTTAGCTGTCACGACAGGGGTTGCAGTCGGCGTTGGGGTTGCAGTCGTTTCAGGCAACTTTGCTTCTACAAATTTGAGGGCCTCAGTTACCAAGTTAGTGTTGTAAAAAGCCAGACCTTGCGTTGCTACACATTGGATGTTACAAGTTTTCGTACACCCGGCTCCATTACTAGAACTTTGTGCACCTATGTAGAACCACTTATCTCCAACTTTCTTCAGAAGCGGTGAACCCGAGTCGCCTCCACAGATTGTTTTATCAACTGAAATCTTTGTCATAGAAAAGGAATTTGGGGTTAACGAAGCAAATTGTTGTGGGACTTGGGAAAGCAACTGGGTCTCAAATTCATTTGCTGTAGGACTTGTTTTTCTGCAGGGCGGCGCATCGACCAATTCCGTACATCCATAACCAACGTGTAGAACTGAACTTTCTTGTTTGATCCACTCAGTTACCTGAGACTCTGTCGCAATCGTGATTGATGTCTTGAATGGCAGTTCTGCGCTCAAAATCAAAACGCCAAAATCGTTATCATAAGGAAATTTGGCACTTGTAAATCCAGAGGGAATTAATAGCTTTTCACCACGAACACGCGTTAAGCCTTTATCCGCAAGATTAGTTCCGGGGGTTTGGACCCAAAAGTTTTGAGCGGGCATGGTTAGACAATGTGCTGCGGTCATGACAATTCTTGGTGCTACCAGAGCGCCACTGCATCCTGCTGTTTCGGCAAATTCGCTGTTTAACAACCCAACAACAAATGGATTATCAATCGATGGCTTACCGCCATAAATGGCTGCTGCAGGAGTCGCAACTGACAAAGGTGCCAAAAGTCCCAGCAATAAAGCGAAGACCTGAATTCGGGGCGCTTTTCTTAGCACTGGACTCATGCCATAAATGTAGCAATCTGAATGAAAGTTGATAATGCCAAATTGGCCAGATTTCATGTGTGTGAGTCTGAGAATTCAAAGAGGCGAACGAATTCTTTGGCCAATGCGCAAGGGCAGATCAAGGTGATGGGGTATTCCCCAACGCCGTGAAGTGTCTTCTTACGCTTTGGAGATTTCGATTGTTTCGTAATCTCCTGTGCCGACAAATTTGATGCGCACACCTTCGATTACGAATGAATCACCAAGAACTGCAACATAGTCAACCATTTTATTCCAATTAAAGTATTGAAAATTAAACTCATGTGAAGGACCTCCTGAGACTTTTTGCCAGACTGCCCAAGCCCAATCATCGTTGAGCTGAGAGCTTCCATCACTATTGACTGGTGGAGCGACAGCTTTATCTAGATCCACTACATAAGCCATAACAGAGTAGAAGCCAGGTGGAAATTCACGATCCCCCGCTTTGAGATCGCTCCACTTATCTATTCCATGAGATTCAACAACTATTGCTTTTGTTGGTGAAAGTTTTATGACCGCCATCTTGGTCTGCTTATCTTCACGCTCTAATGGCGATAAGGAAAGAGTCACAGGTTTAAGTGTGGCCACATCGTCACAATAAATTTGTTCTGGTGGCAACCATCCAAGAACAAATCCCTCCCACGGATTAAGCACTTGACTGTAACCCGCTTGGTTTGTCATGTTTCCTAATGGCCAACCGTTTCCTGGAGCATGGCCGATGATGTTGAAATCGTGCAGCGTTTCGTGGATGTAGTACGCCCACTTTAAAGATTGCATACCCTCTAAATTGCGACCCCAGCTAAAGAAGTTCAGATTTTTTTGACCCTCTTTGATGTTGAAAACCTGGTTGCGGACAATCAAATCTCCTTGCGCATAATTTCCATCAGGAAAGAATAAGTAAACTGTTGAAAACTTTCGAAGATCATAGAACTTTGTAACCTCATCAATAAAATTCTGCGCCTGCAGTGATTGGCGTTTATTGCTATCCCCGCCTAATGCATCCTTTGACTTCTCGTCAGTTGGGTATTCAGAACGTGGCTTTGGAAGTCTCATCCAGCGGTCATAGACAGTAACGTTAAACTTTGACTTCCCACCGCTGAAGTAGTCATACCAATCCGTCAGCATTTTTTTGTCGTAATCCAATTGTGCCTTTAGTTCAGGCCCACCTTGAAAATCTGGGAAATCAACTGGAACGATAAGGACTTCGTTTGTTCCGTTGATGAACATGCCGTTCTTGTCGCTATTTACTAATGGGAATCCAACTTGTCCCGCACCAGCGTTTCTTCCAGTCCGATCAGCTTTTGAAGCGCTCATTTGAAGTTTGCATATATCAATTGAGACTGGGCTCTTGGCATTTGTAAATGTGGTCTTGACAGTGTTTATCTTGATCCACTGAAGCTTTTTGCCTGCGACCCAACGACATTCGAGTTTTCCACCACTTACGTCAAAAGTGTCGCCTGAGTTTGAGCAAGATGCATTTGCAACCGGTGTTGTTGTGTAGTTGTTGGATTGAGATGTAGAGAATTTTGGAGGAAAAAATTTGAGCCAAATCATTCGCTCTTTCGCTTCCTCCGTTGTGTTCGCGTGCCCAGCCCAAGAGCAACGCATTGCTCCAGTGCTGTTTGAGACTTTGTTACCAATAGCAGGACATTGCGATCCTTCACGTGGAAGAAGTGCTTCAGGAGTTGGCGTTGGGGTTGGAGTTGCTACGGGTGTTGGAGTTGCTACGGGTGTTGGAGCTGGAGTCGGTTCTTCTGGCTTAAACACCGGATTCAGATTTGGCTTAGGTGCTGCCTTAACTGTCACGCCTTTGTTCCAGACAAGTTTCGTTCCAGATTTAATGCAAGTGAATTTCTTGCCACCAGCTGTTGCGGTAGATCCTGCTTTGGTGCACTTTGCGCCTGCCTTAACCGATGCAAATGAAGGTGCGGTGATCAGCGAAATAGATAGAACAATAGCAATCAGGATCCGGGCTCGAGTCATGCCATTAAGGTACCAAGCGACAATTACAAATTAAATAGATAGGAGGTCAAAGTTTGGGCATGGTGAGCCCGAAATTGAGGCACGATCATTTACCCTTTGTTTATGAACAAAATCCTGGCTAAAGCTCGTTTCGCAGTTTTCATTCCGGCTATTGCATCAATCTTGGGTGCATTACTTCTAATGTTGCAAGGTTCGGTCGCCATGGTTGTGGCGATCATGGATGTAGTAACCGAGGGCACCAAGTTGAAGTTAACGATTGTGGAAGTTTTGACCGCAGTGGACGCAATCTTGCTAGGAACGGTTCTTCTGGTTATTGGTTATGGCTTATACGAATTGTTCATTGATGAAGATCTTCAAGTGCCGCTGTGGTTGCAGGTTCAAGATTTGGATGATTTGAAGTCAAAGCTCATCGGTGTTGTAGTTGCGATTATCTCGGTCATCTTTGTCGGTATCTTTGTAGATACCGATCGTGCAGAAGATGTTATTTCTTATGGCGTTGGCGCAGGTGCGATTCTGACTGGCCTTGCATTCTTTGCCTTTGCTACGCGCAAGGATCCATCAGAGCGCAACAAGCGCGTTAGAGGGGGAACTCCAGCGGCTTAAGCTCTTTTACTTTTGCTTTAAATGTTCTGCTGCATCGGCAAAGCCTTCGGCTTCTAGCTTTGCAATCAGATCAGCCTTTACAGCCTTAACAACATTGTGTGTGCCATTACAGTTTTTCTCAGGATCTGTTGAGTATCCGCAGCCGCAAGCGCCCATTGTGTTTCTCCCTTGTGGTAGTCAGTGAATTCTAGATGAAATCCATGGGTTTGCAGCGTGACTTCAAGTTGCAGAGTCTTGGGTGGCGTTTAGTCTTGCGGGCACGAACCCACACTAAGGAGAGATTAATGAAGGTTTTGCGTAGAAGTGTGCTGGTTGCTGCAGCACTTGCAGCCGCACTGACATTGTCAGCATGCTCCAGTGATTCAGATACGGCAAGTGATTCAATGACAGAAGAAACAACTGTAGGAACAATTGTTGATGTAGCAGCAGGCGATGGAAGTTTTTCAACACTAGTGGCTGCAGTAACTGCTGCTGACCTAGTTGAGACTCTCAGCGGAGAAGGTCCATTCACAGTATTTGCACCAACGGATGAGGCATTTGCCGCTCTTCCAGCAGGTGTACTAGATGCATTGTTGCTGCCAGAGAACAAGGCAGTACTTGCACAGATCCTGACCTACCACGTAGTTTCAGGAAAGATCATGGCCGCTGATGTGACAGCTGGCGATGTTGCAACTGTTGAAGGTCAGAACATAAAGATTGCAACACCTGAAGCTGAAGGTGTAACCGTTAACGGTGCTGCAGTTGTTGTTGCAGATGTAGCGGCATCAAATGGAGTTATCCATGCGATTAACGCAGTAATCCTTCCACCAGGAGTGGATGTAGCAAAGCTACTGAAGAAGTAAAGAAGTAAAAGATAAGTAATTTGCTTACGGGAAAGGCCACCTCAGAAAATGGGGTGGCCTTTTTCGCTGCCTGGAATTAGGGTTTTGCCATGATCAAAAGGTTTGTCCTTGCCAGTGCGTTGGCACTGTCTGTGATGCCACCGGTTAATGCTTATCAATTTGAAGATGGCAGCGTAGAGGTTGCATTTAAGTCTCGTTCAATTGCGACAGCGGTTACTGAAGGCGGAAATACTCGAGGGCCAGCGCTGGCAGTGATGAAGGATGACACCGTGTTGCTCGGTGGTGGGCGCGCCGGTGGTGAGATCTTTACTTTCAATAAGGATGGCAAGACGCTTCGGAAGTTAGGCAGTTTTATTCCAGCTAATCGTCGGGTGGTTGATTCACGGTTTGCCATTAATGATATTGCGGTGCTTTCTGAAAGTGTGAGCGCGGCAAGGCTTTTGATCTCTTACCCACGATTGGGAACAAGTCGTTCTTGTGTTGAAATCGCAGTTGATGAGCTTGCCTACGACCGGAAGAAACAGCGGATTAAGTTTGTAGCCAATTGGTACGTGACCAAGCCATGTGTTCCGATCTCTGCTGTCCAACACACTGCGGGGCGCTTTGAAGTCATTGATAAGAACAGCGTGTATGTGAGCTTTGGAGATTTGGGTTATTCAGCAATTGATGATCGAAGCAAGCGCGGGGATCTGGGTTCAATCTTTAAGTTATCGGCAAAATCTGCATCACGAGTATCTGAAGGCCATCGCAATCCACAAGGAATTGTCATGTATGACAAGGTGCATTTATTGGCCGCAGAACACGGGCCACGTGGCGGCGATGAATTAAATTTGATTAAGCAAGGAAGTGATTATGGGTGGCCATTTGTTTCATACGGTCAGCCATATGGCGGCGGTGACTATGTCCGTCCCGGAAAAACTGGAACACATGCGGGATACCCCGAACCGCTTACTTATTGGGTTCCATCCATTGCACCAACCGAATTAGTCCAGCTACCAAAGCAGGGCTGGGGTAATTGGAATGGCGCAGTTGTGCTGGGCACATTGCGCGAAGAAGTGCTGGTTTTCATTAAGTTGAACCAAAGCCTGCAGGTTGTTGAAAAGATTCAGGTTGATGTTGGTCATCGCGTGCGAGATTTAGAGATGCTCAGTAATGGATCGATGGTGATGAGTACAGATTCTGGACAGTTAATCACTGTCACAAACGTGCGTTAGAGAGTATTGAGAATGCCAATCAAAGCTGTTGTTCCAGCTGCGATGAAGAAGATTGCTAGAGGCACCCAACCAAAGATTCGGTAAGCGGTGATCTTGTCGTCCTTTAGGCCTGTTTCGTTTTCTCTGCTCATAGTGTGAAGTTTACCAATTCTGTTACTTGATTTCTATGTGAACTATTACGGCATGACCAATCCACTTGGCAGGGAAAAGGGAAAAGCTAAAAACTAGGCGTTAATAGCCATTACTTGCGTAACCGCTGCCACTATGCAAATAAGTAGGCAGAAGATTCTGAAGACACCCCAAGGCGTTTCCTTACCGTTTTTGGCATAGGCAGAGTTCTCGTCACCAGTGTCTTGACTTAATGCTGCATAAATCTTAAGTTCTGCGTCGAAAGAGAGCACGCATGAGATGTTCAGGATTACTACAGCAACTGATAGAGCTAGCTTTGATCCATCGCTTAAGTCTGCCAATGCATCAATGGCAATTGCAGCCAAGTTACCAAAGGTAAAGAGCATTCGAGTGGTGTTAAAGCCAAGTTCAACTACATGCAGTCTTCCTATGCCTACGTTTTGATCCATTTTTCAACCTCTCCGTTGAAGTTTTAGAGTTTTCTGAGAATAACTGTCCTCTAAGACTTGAGAAGTTTTGTGGCAACACGCCAACGCGAAATGGAAAAGCTAAATGAATTTCGCCCTTACGGCATGACCAATCCACCATCAACTGGCACAGTGATTCCGGTGACATAACTGGATGCATCGCTAACTAACCAAATCAGTGTTGCAGCCAGTTCTTCTGGATCGCCTAGGCGACCAGCGGGAGTGAACATCTTGATCATGTTGACCATATCTTTTGGAAGTTCATCGCTCATTTCAGATGGAAAGAATCCTGGGGCAAGTGCGTTGACGCGAATATTTTTGCGACCGGTCCATTGTGCAGCAAGGTCACGGGTTAATCCGATAACCCCAGCTTTACTTGATGCATATGCTGCTTGTGGCAAACCTTGTGGCTTTAGACCAAGGACGCTGGAGATATTAACGATCGCTCCCCCGTCTTTGTTTGCTTTAGCAAACTCTTGCGCCATCCAATATGAACCCATCAAATTTGTTTCAATTACTGATCTGTATTGATCAGGAGTTTCATGTGTTGCAGGAACCGCCGTGCCTACACCTGCGTTGTTAACAAGAATGTCGACGCGGCCATACTTTTCGATTGCAAGTGCGATCAACGCTGCGCAATCTTCTGGTTTGGTGACATCGGTTTTGCGACCTGCCCATGTGCGACCTGCGGCGGTTACTAATGCGCCGGTGTCAGCAAGGCGTTCTTCGCGGCGAGCACCCAAAACTAGATCAGCACCTGCTTCGGCTAGAGCTTTAGAAAAAGCCACACCTAAACCTGATGATGCTCCGGTAACAACAGCTACTTTTCCATCCAGTTTGAAGCGATCAAGAATGCTCATCAGTTTTCTCCTCTTTTTGTTGCACTACGGGTAGATTACAGACATGGAGTTCAAACTCAGCCCAAAGGCTGCCGAATACAGTGCGCGCCTTCAGAAATTTATGAAGGAAAAGGTAATTCCGGCCGAAGCTGTCTTTCACCACCAACGTGCAGAACTAGTTGCTGCGGGTAAGCCACATGATTTGCCAGCAATTGTTGAAACCTTAAAGGCTGATGCAAAGGCGCAAGGTTTGTGGAACTTATTTCTGCCACATAGCCACGATCCACATCACGGATTAACCGTTACCGATTACGCGACGCTGGCTGAAATCACTGGCTGGTCTGCAGAAATTGCACCAGAGGCGATTAACTGTTCAGCACCTGATACCGGCAACATGGAAGTTCTGGATATGTTCGGTTCGGATGCGCAGAAAGAGCAGTGGCTCAAGCCTTTGCTAGAAGGAAAGATTCGTTCTGGGTTTGCGATGACCGAGCCTGATGTGGCATCTAGTGATGCGCGAAATATTGAAACATCGATTGTTCGAGATGGTGATTCCTATGTGATCAATGGTCGCAAGTGGTGGACTACTGGTGCGATGGATCCGCGTTGTCAGATTTTGATTGTGATGGGAAAGACCAATCCTGAGGCTGATTCTTACAATCAGCAATCAATGGTGCTTGTTCCGATTAATACACCGGGTGTGACAGTTGAGCGCAACTTGCTTGTATTTGGTTACGTCGATCAGCATGGTCACGCAGAAGTTACCTTTAACGATGTTCGAGTTCCGGTTGCTAACTTAATTGGCGAAGAAGGAACTGGTTTTGCAATTGCGCAGGCTCGGCTTGGACCAGGACGTGTGCATCACTGCATGCGTGCAATCGGCATGGCAGAGCGGGCGCTATCGCTCATGATCCAGCGCGCTAATTCTCGGGTGGCATTTGGCAAGGAGCTGTCACATCAGGGAACGATTCAGAATTGGATTGCAGAATCTAGGATTGAAATCGAGCAAGGGCGATTATTGGTCTTAAAGTGTGCGTGGATGATTGATACACACGGAGCAAAAGCTGCGCGTAAAGAGATTGCGTTGATCAAGGTTGCGATTCCGCGTATGGCACAGCAAATTGTTGATCGGGCGATTCAGGTTCATGGTGGTGCTGGCGTAAGTCAGGACACTGTGTTGGCATCAATGTATGCAGGTATTCGCACTTTGCGCATTGTTGATGGGCCAGATGAGGTTCATATTCGAGATATTGCACGTATGGAAATCAAACCTTAATTGGCATGAAGGATTTAACCCCGGTCCGTGAAGAGGATCGCTTTGATGTTGCCAGAATGCATCAATGGCTTGCACCGTTTGTTAATCAGGATGTGTTGCCCGAAGTTCAACAGTTTCGAAGCGGTGCATCTAATCTGACATATTTGTTGCAGTATCCAGGGCGTGATTTGGTACTGCGCAAGCCCCCTGTGGGAACTAAGGCGGCATCTGCCCACGATATGAAGCGCGAGTACTTGATTCAATCACGGTTACAGCCGGTCTATCCCCTTGTGCCATCGATGGTTGCTCTGTGTGATGATCAATCGGTTATGGGTTCTGATTTTTATGTGATGGAAAGAGTAGTTGGCGATATTTTTCGTCGCGATGTTCCCGAGGGTGTAACACCGGCTGATGTTTCAGTGATGGCAGATTCTTTGATTAATGGTTTAGTGCAGTTACACGCAGTTGATGCATCGATTTTGGATGAGCTCAACAAAGGCCCGGGATATGTGCAGCGACAGGTCGAAGGTTGGTCCAAGCGTTATCGCAATGCATTAACCGATGATGTGCCAAATGGTGAAAAGGTCATGGCTTGGCTTGAAGCTAACCGTCCTGCCGATGTTGCATCCTGTGTGATTCACGGAGATTGGCGCATCGACAATGTGGTTTTTGATTTAGAACAAGCACGAATTGTCGGAGTCCTGGATTGGGAACTCGCAACTGTTGGTGATCCTTTGATGGATTTGGGTTCATCACTTGCTTACTGGGTGGATCGAGATGATGAACCAGCATTTGCTGCATTGCGCAGACAGCCAAGTCATTTGCCGGGAATGCCAACCCGCGAAGAATTTGTGCAGCGTTACTTACAGTTAAGTGGTCGAAGCTGCGATGACTTTACTTTTTACGAAGTCTTTGGATTGTTTCGTTTAGCAGTAATCATTCAGCAGATTTGGGCAAGATATCGCGCAGGACAAACAACTAATCCAGCATTTGCTGGCTTTGGAGATGCCTGTAATACCTTGGTTAATCGCGCAGAGGGTTTGATTTAACCGTTAAGCAAGGGCTGCGAGTTTTTCAACAACCTGCTTGGCAGATGGGTTAGTCATCGCAGTTCCATCAGAGAAAACAAGTGTGGGAACTGTGCGATTTCCGCCGTTTACCTTCTCAACGATTTCAGCTGTGCCTGGTACTTCTTCAATGTTGATTTCCTCGAAGGTCACACCTTGTTCGGCCAACTGAGACTTGAGGCGCTTGCAGTAGCCACACCAGCTGGTTGAGTACATAACAAATGACATTGGGTTCACTTTCCGTTGAGGTATTGCAGAATTCTAGTTGCTAACTTTACTGGAATCGAATTTCTGTGGCTTGCGATCCAGCGATAACCAATACGACCCACAGGGCCTGATGCTGTGATTAATCCAGATTGAATCTTGTTTCCACGTCGCTTCAGTAAGAAGGCAATTGCTGCTGCTCCCCCATAAGTTGTTCCTTGCGAAATCACATAGACCTGCTTGGCACATTGTTCTTTACTTAGGTTGAACTGGGCTAAGTCGGATGTTTGAAATGGAAGCGCCGTGATTGTCAGTTTGTGTGCAATCCACGTAACGGATTGTTGGCAGAAATGGCATTGGCCATCAAAGATAACTGTTATCTGGCTCATGACAGCGAGAGCTTAATTTCTTGACCATCATGCAGTTGTTGATCTGGCAAACCCTTTAGTACATGCACCTTGGCATCGCCAACAACTACCCAGGTATCGCTTCCGCTGCGCTTTACGATCGCAGTCATTTCATCAACACCGATCAAGATTGAATCATCGGGAACATGGAGCAATACCTTGGCCGCACTTTCTGGAATCCACTTAAAGAACTTGTTGAAGTGCGGGATCACGCGGATTTCAGGAAGCAGATTTAATCCTTTGCTCGGTGAACGCTTAAGCATTCGAAAGTTAGGAATCTGGGCAGATAGAACCATCGCACCAGCGCTGCAACCAGCAAGTGATGCTCCGCTTTGCCAGTTTTCAACAATTGCAGCCCACACAGGTGTATCGATCAAAACCTCTGCAAGATGGTGTGGATCCCCACCCGACATGTACATCAACGCACTGTTCTTGATTGCATCCACATGTTCTTGTTTGAATGCATCATCACGGGTGTAGATCGGCAAAAAGACTTGTTTCACATCAATGCGTTCTGCTTGTTGCTGGCCAAGGTTTTTCCAATAGTTAAGACTGTCCTGGCTTTCACGTCCTGCAGCTGTTGGAATCTGGACATAGGTGGACTGCTTGCCGTTAGCGATACCGTCTGCAAGTAATGATTTTTCAAAGGCCGACATTGCAGGCAGGTATTCACCTGATCCAACTAGTGCCAGCGACCCGTTCATAGAGTCAGTCTATGTCGTTGTTTACTCAAACAAGGTGCCGACAAAGACCTGCCAAGCAAGAGCTGATTTAGCGATCAATGACAGCGTTATGTAAGTCTTTTCTCCCCGTAGATAGTCAGACCATTTTCCAACCTTCTTGTATTGCAGGTACTGAACGACTGCGAAGGTATTGAAAAGAACGAAGAGTGAAAAGACGATTCCGTAGACAAATGCTGGAGCTGTTGCTTCTGCAGGTCCACCGATTGAGAAAACGTAGAAAAGAAGGGCTAACCAAGGCACGATTCCGGCGATGCAACCGAAGATAAATGGAATCCAACCACCGTTGCCTGGAGTCTCGTACTTCTCTTGTAGCCAACCGAACAAGATCATGGATGCGTTGACACCAAATAGAGAAACGATTGCAACAACATCTGAAACGCCGCAGATTTGTGCGATCAAAACAATCATTACCGATGAGCTAATTGAGTATTCAACCCAGCGGAAGTAATTACGGTTCTGAGTTAACCCTGCGCTATAGCGTGGGAAGAACTTTGGTGATGCGACTAAGAAATGGAAGAAAGCTGAAAGTCCTAAGAATGTTGCCACGCCAATACCTACAGGAGTATTGAACAAAATGATTGGATCGGAAAATGTAGTTCCTGGAGGACCAGATAAATAACGGCCAACAATTGGAAGGGTGAAGTCATTGGATAGGGCCAAGACTGCAATCATCTGAACTAGGTGGAATACGCCAGCGATTATGTTGTAGCGGCGTAACTTTGAAGTATTCATCTCTTTAGTCATGGCTTAAGGGTAAGCCAAGAAACCACTTTATCGGCGAAGCCACGATCGAGTACAGGAACGTGGACTCCCCCATTAATCTTCCATAACTCCAGAGAGCCTTTGCCGCAATTGAATGTGAAGGAGGTTGTTTCAGCCCCCGACATCGCAGCAATTAAATCCAATTCTTTCTCAGCATCTGCTGAGCATTGGTTATTTTGGTTCCAACGCTTTACTACTTCATCAACTGATGGATAACTTTGCGAAAACAAAGCTCCCCCTTGATAAGAAATCGTGGCGTCAGCATCACCATGAATGTGAAGAATATTGGCCGACTTGCCGGCACATTGTGCGGGATCAGCATCCATCGAACCTGCTAAGCCGGCTATTGCTGCAACTTTGTTCTTACTTGTGCATAAGTATTGATAACTCATGAAGTGACCGTTTGAATGGCCAAACAAATAGATGCGTGACTTATCGAGTTTGTAGGAATCAGAGATCTCATCAATTAAAGAATCGATGTATTCCACATCGTTCACACCGCTCTTGGCAAAATCACAACAAGCGTTAGAGGCGTTCCAAAAACGATTCCCTGATCCATCTTTCATGCCATCGGGTGCAACGTAAGCCAGCCCTGCTGCCAGTGCTGATTCCTTAAGGTAGGTGTAATTAGTTTGCGAAATCGAGTCTCCAGAATATCCATGCAAATTAACCAAGATCCCTGATGGCTCATCTGATTCATCAGCTTCTGGCAGGAACAACTCTGCAGGTCGGTCTGCGCCGATAATGATGCTGGTTTGGTCGGCAAACTCTTTATTACCTATTTCATCGCTGAGCGCAGATATCAATAAAACTAAGTTTGCTAGTGCAACGATCATAATTGCTTTAAACAAAATCTTTCTCGATGCTTTGATTGTCAGTAACGCACCCACGATGCCAACGATCAATAGCGCAGGACGTGGGCTAACTGAATTGAGCAATACGGTAGTCGCCAATAGAATCATTGCGATTAATAGTCGTGATGCTCTTTCGCCAATGATGCGTGGGAATGATCGGATTCCAGATAGCCCATCTTCGTCAAAGTCTTTTAAAACGTTCGCGATGTGTGCTGCAACTCCCAGCATCGAACCAGCCGCCATCATCCACAGCGGTGGAGTTTCATCGACAGCTAGGACAATTGATGCAGGCAGTGCTGCAAAGGCAATCACATAAGGAAGTGGTGACAGTGCTGTGTATTTGAAGTAAAAGTTATAGGCAAGGCCAAAAGCGATACCTAGCAAATAAACCGCGCCACCCTTTAGTCCTAAGGGTCCGAAAAGATTTACGAGAACTGCAAGTGGGGTAACAACATAAATCGCTGTGCGCAGTTGCTTGGGCGTGATGAAACCTGAAACTAATGGTTTAGCAATGCGGTTATGTTTTAAATCATCTTCGTAATCACGTAAATCATTTGTCCAGCCAACAATGAGTTGACCTAATAGAACACCAATGGCAATCACATAGGCGGGGCCTTCCCACCACAGCGCTTGAGCAATAAGAAAAGCAACGGTTGTGACCAGCACGGAAGGGCCGAAGTGACAGGCCTGAAGTAATCCGCGCAGTCTTTTCACTTAGTAAAGGTACCGTTCCTTTTAGTTTTAATACGATTGGCTACTAGAAGAACATCAAGGTGTTTGTTAACAGAACCCAAAGTTAACTTAGTCAGTTTCACCAATTCTTCTGCTGACTTAGGACCACTGTCTAACGCTTCAAGAATTCGGCGACATTGCTCTGATTTGAGCTTTTCTGCCAAGGTCTTCATGGTGCAATCTTCTCAGAATTGAACGGGCTTTTCGCAATCTTGACCCCGAAGGTTAGAATTGGGACATGGATCTGGACAAAGTAATTCTGTATTACGGCTTTGCGCCGATTGCAGATACTGATGCCGTAAAGCTGTGGCAGAAGAGTTTGTGCGAATCCCTTGGAATCAAAGGTCGCATCATCATTTCGCCTCATGGAATTAACGGAACTTTGGGCGGCAAGATGGAAGACCTTAAGAAATACGTTGCGGCAACTAAGGAATATCCAGGATTTAAGAAGATCGATTTCAAGTGGTCTAAGGGAACTGGAAATGATTTTCCCAAGTTAAAGATCAAGGTTCGCCCAGAGCTTGTCGCTTTTGGAAATCCAGATGAAATTAAGGTTGATGAAAACGGTGTGATTGGTGGCGGGGTTCATCTTCGCCCTGAAGAGGTTAACAAGCTTGTTGAAGAGCGCGGCGATGAAGTTATTTTCTTTGATGGTCGTAGCGCCTTTGAAGCAAAAGTGGGAAAGTTTAAGAATGCGGTAGTACCTGATGTTGAAACTACACATGACTTCGTCGCAGAGATCGAAAGCGGCAAGTACGACCACATGAAAGATAAGCCGATCGTTACATATTGCACTGGTGGAATTCGCTGTGAAATCTTGTCAGTTGTCATGAAAAATCGTGGCTTTAAAGAGATCTACCAAATCAAGGGTGGCATTGTTCGCTACGGTGACACGTTTGGTGATGATGGTTTGTGGGAGGGTTCGCTCTTTACTTTTGATGATCGCCTGACCATGGAATTTAGTGATCACACAAAGCCGATGGGTGAATGTTCAGCATGTGGTGGTTCAAGTCGCCAGTTTAGAAATTGCCAGAAACCCGAATGTCACCAGCTAGTACTGCTCTGTGATCCTTGCTATGACACTCACACCGATCGTGCTTGCAACCACATCCGTGAGTTCAAGCGCAACAGCGAACTAATCGGATAGCTAGCAACGCCTATGGCTAACAGAGAAGTGCTGGCGATTGATTTAGGCCAATCAGGCACGCGCTTTAAACAAGGTGATCTGCTGATCACAAGTGAGCGTGGAAAATTTGCTGGAGAAAATACATTGCCAGCTCTGCGCGCAGTATTTGAAACTGGTCAAAAGTTTTCAGCAGATGTTGTGGCATTGTCTTGCACTGGTTTTTATGGGGTGGTTTCAGCGCCAGAAACTTATTTAGAGCTGTGTAGTCAATTCTTTGGTGCAAACGAAGTTGCTGTTATTGATGATGGCCTAGCTGGCTTTATCGGTGCAATGAATGGCCGAAATGGCGTCGTCTTATCCGTCGGTGGAGGCGTTGTTGCTATTGGTGGAATGAACGGTACGTACTCACATCGAGATGGCTTAGGCAACACATTTGGCGATGAAGGCAGTGGCTTTTGGCTCGGAAAATTAGCAATTACAAAGGCATTAGCATGTCGCCAAGGCAGAGGCGATGATCCGGAAATGGTTGATTATTTCGTAGATGAAATTGACGCATATTTTGCGCTAGAGATTAGAAACAGCGTTGATGCAGTAAATCTTGCAACTAGAACTGCCAAGAAAGTTTTGGATGCAGCAGATGCTGGTGTATCAACTGCAACAGCAATCGTGGATGAAGGTGCATTCTTGCTTGCTCAAAGCGCAGTTGCCGCCTGGTATGGATGTGGTGGCACAAAAGCTGATTCACCTGAAATAGTTATTCAAGGCGGCCCACCACGCAATACTTCGTATTCAACCAAGATCGCTTTAGAGATAAACGCCAAGTTACCTAACGCAGTGATCGTTCAATCTGCTGGCGATAATTTAGATGGTGCTACTTGGATTGCACAGAACATGCATCAAGATGCACCGCCGTTGTTGATGTGGGCTAGATAAGTCCGAATTCGGTAGCTTTTGCGGTTAGCTCTTCACGAACTCGCATGCAGCAAATCTATCGCGTGCTGAAAAACAAAAATCTCTCTTCTCGCACTTTTGCTGTGTGAGAAGAGAGATATCAGTGGTAGCCCCGAAGGGATTCGAACCCTCGTAGCTGGCTTGAGAAGCCAGAGTCCTAGGCCGCTAGACGACGGGGCCCTAGTTTCATTCGCTGGGGTACCAGGACTCGAACCTAGACTTACTGAACCAGAATCAGCAGGGCTGCCAATTACCCCATACCCCAAGGTTTGCACCTTGCAATGGCAAAGAATACCAGCGGTTTTAGAGCGCCAATCCCGCGTTAATACGCAGTAAACAAGCCTCTTTACCCAGTAATTCCATTGATTCAAATAGCGGTGGCGAAATAGTGCTGCCGGTCGTTGCGATACGTAACGCGGTAAAGGCGATACGTGGCTTCAGCGCCATCTCTTCGATCAGTGATGCGCGAAGTACAGCTTCGATGTTTGCGTGAGTCCAATCAGAAACTGTTTCTAGCTCCTTGACCGAACGCTTCAAGATTTCCTTGGATGCATCATCTGTAATCTTTGAAACAGATTCGGCCTCTACTGCAAAATTCTTGGTGAACAGGAACTTGAGCATCTTTGGAACTTCGTTGAGCATGATGATTCGCTCTTGAATAATTGGAAGCGCTTTCTTGACTAGCTCGATTTCAGCATCGGTACCGGTAATGACATCTTCCTTAGTCAAGAATGGAAGAGACCACTTGAGGAATTTATCTAAAGTCAACGCACGGATCTTGTCACCATTAATCGCTTCTAGCTTTTTCATATCAAAGCGAGCTGGTGAACTATGAACCTTTTCAACGGTAAACATTTCAGTGAGCTGCTTCATGGTGATGTTTTCTACATCATCTCCTGGAGACCAGCCAAGCAGAGCTAAATAGTTACAGATTGCCTCTGGCAAGAATCCCATTTCGCGATACCACGCGATTGAAACTTCACCGTTGCGCTTTGAAAGCTTGGCATTGTCCTGACCCATAACAAAGGGAAGGTGTGCAAATACTGGGTAATCTTCCAGCTTGACGCCCATTGCTTGATACACGCGAATCTGACGTGGAGTTGATGACAGCAAATCTTCTCCGCGCAGAACATGTGTCACCTTCATCAAGATGTCATCGACTGCAACCGCCAATGTGTACAGCGGTGAACCATCAGCTCGAACTAATACGAAATCTGGAACAAAGTTGTGATCAAAGGTCACATCTCCACGGATTAAATCAGTAAAGGTGGTGCTGCCATCTGGCATACGCATGCGGACTACTGCGCCGCGGCCTTCTGCCTTGTATGCAGCGATTTGTGCCTCAGTTAAATCGCGGCAATGTCCGTTGTAACCAGGTGCCACATTAGCTTTGCGTTGTGCTTCACGTACTGCTTCTAATTCTTCAGGTGAGCAGTAGCAATGGTAAGCATCCTTTTGATCTAAAAACTTCTGTGCCCAGTGTGCATAAATATCTAAACGTTGTGACTGAAGGTAAGGACCGTTGTCTCCACCAACTTCTGGGCCCTCATCCCAATCAAGGCCAAGCCACTTTAAAGTATCAATTGCCGCGTTGATGTACTCATCCGTTACGCGGGTAGTGTCGGTATCTTCGATACGGAATAAGAAGGTTCCACCAGTGTGACGTGCATATGCCCAATCAAAGAGGGCAGTACGGATGTTTCCGACATGCAGATCACCGGTTGGAGAAGGTGCGAAGCGAACTTTTACATTCTTAGACATTTACTTTGCACTCACTTTGTTAGTTAGCTCGCCAAGACCTTCAATAGCCATTGTTGCTTTTTCGCCCGCGACCATTGGGCCGATACCAGCAGGGGTTCCGGTCAAGATGATGTCACCTGGCAACAGTGTCATAACGCGAGAAACAAAGTTAACAATTGTTGGCACATCAAAGATCATGTCGCTGATCTGAGCAGATTGCTTTACTTCACCGGCAATTGTTGCCGTGATCTTTTGGGTGCCAGGAATAAAGTCGGTATCAATCCATGGGCCGATTGGGCAGAAAGTATCAAAGCCCTTGGCACGGGTCCATTGACCATCCTTCTTTTGAATATCGCGCGCAGTTACATCATTTGCGATTGTGTAACCAAAGATTACATCGTTAACGCGTTCAAGAGGAACATCTTTGCAAATACGTCCGATAACAATTGCTAGCTCTGCTTCATGATCAATGCGTTCTGACATATCTGGCCACACAATTGTGTCGTTAGGACCGATAACAGAAGTGTTTGGCTTTAAGAAAATGATTGGCTCTTCCGGAACTACTCCACCCATTTCCGCTGCGTGATCGGCATAGTTCTTACCAACGCAAACAACTTTTGACCTTGGGATGATGGGTGCTAAAAGGCGAACCTTGTTGAGTTCAATCTTGGCTGCGGTCTTTTGAATACCTGAATAAATCGGATCACCGCTGATGATGCTGATAGTTGCATCATCTTCCAGGACGCCAAAGAGGGGATCTTGGCCTAAGCCAGCGTCAGGACCTGGGGTGAATCGAACAATGCGCATTAAAGAATTCTATCGGTTACTCGGCGTCTTCAATCTCTTCTTCAAGGCGCTCAACCAAAACAGATGAAATTCTTCGACGGCGGCCTTGTGGGCGCTCTGAAGTAATTGCCCAGCCTTCCCACGAAATAGTCGAACCAGCGATTGGAACACGGCCTAGTTTTTGCGCCATTAATCCACCAACGCTGTCGATATCTTCATAATCGCTTTTTTCAATATCAATCTTTAGCTCATCAGCTAAATCTTCAATGTGAAGGGATGCTCGTGCACGAGCCTTGTTTTCTGACAGCCAGATGAACTCTTCTTCTGCATCATCGTATTCATCTTCGATCTCGCCCACGATTTCTTCGATGATGTCTTCGATAGTGATGATTCCAGCAGTGCCGCCGTATTCATCGACAACGATTGCAAGGTGAATCTGGTTCTTCTGCATCTCTTTCAGTAAATCATCGGCCATCTTGATTTCAGGTACAAAGTTGGCAGGACGCATGTGCATTTGAATTGTTTCGGTTTGCTCGGCCTCATGATGATCTAGCGCGCGCTTTGCAAGATCTTTCACATAAACAATTCCGACGATGCTATCGATGCTGTCACCAATAACTGGAATACGGGAATATCCGCTTCGAAGAGCTAGTGATAAACCTTGGCGCAGGCTCTTGTCTTTTTCGACCCACACCATGTCGGTGCGCGGAACCATCAATTCACGAACAAGAGTGTCACCTAGTTCAAATACTGAGTGAATCATTTCGTGCTCATCTGATTCCACTAAACCACGTTCGTGTGCCTGATCTACCAGGTCACGAAGTTCGGCTTCAGAGGTAAACGGACCAGAGCGGAAACCCTTACCTGGGGTCATGGCATTACCAACAGAGATAAGAAGCTTTGTAACTGGGCCTAACAAGAAAGCCATTCCGTAAGCCACGATGATTCCGTAACGCGCGTATTTGTGTGGCTGTTGCTTACCTAATGTGCGGGGCCCGACACCAACCACAACGTATGAAAGCACAACCATGATGGCAACTGTCAGCGCCATTGCTTGAGCAGATGAGTAATTGCGAAGCAAAATAACAGCTAGCAATACCGTTGCAGTGAATTCGCAGAGCTTTCGAACAAGCAGAATTACGTTTAGATAGCGAGCAGGATGTGCGCTGTATTTACGCAGCAGGGCTCCCCCACGCTTGCCTTCTAGTTCATCAATCACCACGCGTGAAATTGAAGTAAGTGCTGATTCGCTCGCGGCAAGAAACCCTGCAAATGCAAGCAGAAGAATGATGCTAACTATTGCTATCGGACTCATGATCTCTTTTCCCAGTCGGTGACTATTTTTTCCTGTAAATCAAACATTACTTTTTCTTCGGCTTTGTCTGCATGGTCATAACCAATGATGTGCAGCAAACCATGTGTGGCCAAGATGTAAATCTCGTGTTCAGTTGAATGTCCTTGCGTCAATGCTTGGGCTGCGGCAACAACAGGGCTAATCACAATGTCGCCAAGGGTTACCGCTTCACCTGGTTCTTCAGGCATATCCATCGGAAATGACAAAACATCGGTAGTTCCCGGTTCATCCATCCACTTAATGTGAAGCTCAGTCATGTAATCATCTTCAACAAAGGCGATGTTCAAATCGCAATCAGGGTTTAGTTCTAACGCATGCAAGGCGTGTGTCATCAGGGAGGTCATTTCAGCGGTTGGAACTAGCTGGCCTGAAGTATTAGTAACTTCAATTGTCATTTATTTCCGAATCGGACGCAATGCTTGTCGTTGTTCATCAAACTTGTCATAGGCCTTCACGATGTCACCAATTAAACGGTGGCGAACCACATCTTCGGCTGTTAGTTCTAGAAAAGCGATGTCATCAATATCTTTCAAGATATCTCGAATCACACGAAGACCAGAATTCTGGCCGTTAGGTAAATCGATCTGGGTTACATCTCCTGTAACAACCATCTTTGAACCAAAGCCAAGACGGGTTAAGAACATCTTCATCTGTTCTGGTGTGGTGTTTTGAGCTTCATCCAAAATAACAAAAGCATCGTTAAGCGTACGACCACGCATGTAAGCAAGGGGTGCAACTTCAATAACACCCGATTGCATCAGGCGCGGAATCGAATCAATATCGATCATGTCATGTAGCGCATCAAATAATGGACGCAAGTATGGATCGATCTTTTCGCTCAATGTTCCGGGCAAGAATCCCAGGTGCTCCCCTGCTTCTACGGCAGGACGGGTCAAGATAATTCGGTTGATCTTCTTTGCATTCAGCGCAGCAACGGCCATCGCCATTGCAAGATAGGTCTTACCGGTACCCGCTGGGCCGATTCCAAAGGTAATTGTGTGATCTTCGATTGCATCAACGTAGCGCTTTTGGTTGGCAGTCTTTGGACGAATTGTTCGCCCGCGGTTGCTGACAATATTGAGCGACATAACTTCGGCTGGGTGATCAACGGGTTCGTGCTCCAGCATTTCAATGGCGCGAGTAACTGCGTCCACATTTAAAATATTGCCGCTGCGAATAACAACCATCAGCTCGTTAAATAGGTTTTCTAACTTGGCGCAATCGGTATGTGGGCCACGCAAAGTGATTTCATTTCCGCGAACAGTGATGTTGACCGAAGGGAATGCCGCTTCGATTTTTCTTAAATTGTCATCATGCGGACCAACAACAGCAACCATAGGAATGGCGGTGGGTACGGTGATTAGCGTTCGCTCCATATGCCGATAAATCTATCTTTAACCGGGTGGCCATGCCATCGGACGCCCGCCCAAAAGATGCAGGTGAGCGTGGAAAACCGTTTGGCCAGCGTCCTCGCCGGTGTTAAAGACAGTTCGGTAGCCATTCAAACCGCGTTCTTTGGCGATCTGATCTGCGGCCAAGAAAAGGTCGGCGGTGATAGTCGCGCTATTGCGGGCAACCCCGGCAGCGTTTTCAGTATGCAAAGTCGGGATCACCAAAACATGGGTTGGTGCTTGCGGATTTAAGTCGTTGAAAGCGACAACGTTTTCGTTGCGCATGACGATGTCAGCTGGGATTTCACCTTCAATAATCTTGCAGAAGATGCAGTTGGGATCTAAAGCCACGTAATTACCATACCTTTAAAAGGGCAGAAACTGCTGAAACCGCTGCGATACCAGCATGTGCCGAACGCAAGATAGGTCGACCCATCAATGCAACCTTGGCACCCGCACCTTGAAAAGCGGCAAGCTCTTCATCGGTTATTCCACCTTCGGGTCCAATAATGATTAAAAGGTTTTGCACATTGTGTGAAGAAATCTGATCTGACAGTTTCTGGGTAGCACTTTCATGAAAAACAATTGCTAGATCGCTTAATTTAATTGCTTCACAGATCTGCGCAGTTGTTGCAAGATCTAAAACTTGCGGAATTCTGAAGCGACGAGATTGCTTGCTGGCTTCACGCGCGGTGATTGCAAATTTATCGGTGCCTTTGCCAATGCTGCGGCTAGCTGCCCAAGGGACAATTCGATCAACGCCTGATTCAGTTAACAATTCAATGGCCTCTTTGGCGCGATCACCTTTCGGCAGTGCCTGCACAACAGTGATTGTCGTAGCCAGCGCTTCTTGAAAACCAGAATCGATAACCTGGACCTGCATAGATTTCTTGGAAACATCAAGCGCTTTTACTTGTGACCAGGCTCCATTGCCATCGCTAAGCATGAATTCGGCACCTGCTTGCATTCGCAAAACACGAATTGCGTGGTTGGCATCCTCATTACTAAATTCGTAATGTGCACCCACTGTCGTAGGCAAATCCTCCACAAAGAAGAGTGTGAACATTACTTGTTAAACACTCCCTTGATCTTGCCGAAAATTGAACCATCTTGGCCCTTTACATGGGCATCGCTCGATTTTTCACCGCGAATTTCAGCAAACTTGCGCAGCAACAGTTCTTCCTCTTTGTTCAGCTTTGTTGGGGTATTAACTTCGATGTGAACAATCAGATCGCCACGATCACCACGACGCAAACGGGTCATGCCTTTACCCTTAATGACAACAGGTGTTCCGCTCTGGGTTCCGGCTTTAATGTTGACATCCACTGGGCCATCAAGTGATTCAACGGTCACGGTTGTGCCAAGGGATGCGGCAACCATGCTGATGTCTAACTGCATGTGCAGAGTGTCACCATCGCGCACTAAATATTCGTGGCGTTCTTCAACGATTTCTACATAGAGATCGCCGGCAGGTCCGCCGCCAGCACCAACTTCGCCGCGTCCAGACATCTGAATCCTGTTTCCAGTTTCAACTCCTGCTGGAATCTTTACATCAATTGTTTGACGGCTACGCACGCGGCCTTCGCCAGCGCATTCACGACAAGGACTCTTGATAACGCTTCCGTAGCCATTACATGTATTACATGGGCGTGAAGTCATTACTTGGCCGATAACAGAACGCACTACTTGTTGTGTTTCACCACGACCCTTACACACCAAACACATTTCTGGATGATCGCCATCTTGGCACCCTGTACCGGTGCACTTAGGGCAAACAACGGCAGAATCAACTGTGATTTCGCGTTCGGTACCAAAGCAGGCTTCATTTAAATCAACTTGAATTCGAATCAGTGAATCTTGTCCTGCACGTGTGCGTGGTCGTGGACCACGTGACCCACCGCCACCAAAGAATGCATCCATGATGTCGCTGAATCCGCCACCAAAGTTTGCTCCACCGAATCCGCCGCCGAAGCCACTACCACCCATGTCATAGCTTTGACGCTTTTGTGGATCGCTCAAAACATCGTAAGCCTCGGTGACTTCTTTAAACTTCTCTTGCGTATGAGGATCAGGGTTTACATCTGGGTGTAGTTCACGTGCCAGTTTGCGATACGCCTTTTTGATTTCATCGGCGGTTGCACCCTTGGTAACACCTAAAGTCTCGTAATGATCAGCCACTTATGCACCTTCATTAATAAAGCGACCAACGTAACGAGCAACTGCATCAACTGCAGCGATAGAACCTGCGTAATCCATACGGGTCGGCCCTAAGACACCGACTGCGCCAATTTGTGCTGATTCCATGCCATAACCAACGGTTACTAAAGAAGTTGCTTGCAGATTTGCTTCTGTCTGCTCGCTACCGATTCGAACATGAACAGTTGGATGAACCTCGTTGAGCAAACTTAATAAAACGACCTGCTCTTCCAGAGCTTCAAGAATCGGTGAAAGCGTGAGGCCAACGCTCTCGCCTGAACGCGCCAAGTGTGCGGTGCCTGAAATTGCCATCTTGTCACGGCTGGGTTGTTCGCCGATTACGGGATAAGTGACAACTGCCACCTGCTTTGTAATATCTGCCAATAACTTTGCAGATTTCTTTAAAAGCTCTTCCAGATCATTTGAGCCTTCCAGAAATGTTTCGATGGCACGGCGTTCGGCACCTGACAGCGGCTTAACAGTTGCCAGCTTGTCAACAAATACTCGGTAGCCTAGATCTGTCGGAATACGTCCTGCACTTGTATGAGGCTGAATAATCAGACCTTCATCTTCAAGCACAGCCATTTCATTTCGAATCGTGGCAGGTGAAATTCCTAAACCATGTCGCTCAGCAATTGATTTTGAGCCGACAGGTTCTTGGGTCGCAACGTACTCATCGACAATTGCGCGCAGGATTTCAAGACGACGTGATGACATTTGCGCTAAGCGTACTAGAAAGTTATTTCTCGCACGATTCGATCTGCGATCAAGCGCCCAGCAGGGCTCAATACAACACGATCATCACGCAGTTCGACAAAGCCGTTTTCACGATAACCCGCTAGTACCTCCATTTGATGGGGTTGTAGCAGCTCAAGCGCAAGGCCTTCACGCATTCGGATTCCGAGCAAAATAGATTCATCTTTGATTTGTTCTTTAGTTAATTGCTCACTGTCTAAAACAGGTGATTCGCCCGCAAAAACCTTTTGCTTATACGTCGTTGGATGCTTCACATTCCAGAAACGGCGCGCATCAATATGTGAATGTGCGCCAGGCCCTAAACCCCACCAATTCTTATTTTCCCAATAAGCAATATTGTGTCTGCATTGGTGTCCGGGCTTTGACCAATTAGAAAGTTCGTACCAAGTTAATCCCTTGGCTTCGCACATTTGATCAACCAACAAATACATATCTGCCATCAAATCATCGTTGGGCATCGTTAAATCCCCACGCTTAATTTGTGCAGCAAGCTTTGTTCCAGTTTCGACAATTAATGCATACGCACTGATGTGATCGATATCCAAAGACAGTGCTGCTTCAACGGTTTCGCGCCAATCGTCCAAGCTTTCACCAGGTGTTCCATAGATTAAATCCACGCTTATTGATTGAAAACCTGCAGCACGTGCCATGGTGATTGCCTTTTCAACATTAGCTGGATTGTGGGTGCGATCAAGGGCTGCCAATACATGTGGCTTTGCCGATTGCATTCCAAATGAAATTCGGTTGAATCCAACTTGTAGGTACTCTGTTAGCTTTTCGGCGCTCACTGAATCTGGATTTGCTTCTAGTGTGATTTCACAATCAGGAGCTAAACCATTGCGTGCTTTTACCGCTGCAATTACTCGCCCCAAATCATGGGCTGGTAGTAGCGACGGTGTTCCGCCGCCAAAAAAGATAGTTGGGACGACATCTTTGGGCGTGGCATCTAGTTCACGCAAAACCGCATCAATGTAATCATTGCTAACGATTTCTAAGGTTGCACCATCTTGTAGTTCTGATGGAGTGTACGTATTGAAATCACAGTAACCGCACCGCTTAATGCAGTACGGGATATGGACGTAAAAGGAGAGCATTATTGCCCTGCTTTGCGAGCAGCCTTTACCTTTTCGATATCGGCATCTGTGGCAAGGGCTGCAACGAAAGCCTCTTGTGGAACTTCTACGCGTCCCACCATCTTCATGCGCTTCTTACCTTCTTTTTGCTTTTCCAAAAGTTTACGCTTACGTGAAATATCACCGCCGTAACACTTAGCCAAAACATCCTTACGGATCGCACGGATACTTTCACGAGCAATAATGCGAGCACCAATAGCTGCCTGAATAGGAACTTCAAACTGTTGGCGTGGGATTAATTCGCGAAGTTTGCCGGTCATCATTACGCCATATGCGTACGCCTTATCGCGGTGAACGATTGCGCTAAATGCATCAACGGCTTCACCCTGTAACAAGATATCGACCTTGACCAGGTTACCTTCGGCATCGCCCTTTTCTTCATAATCCAAGGATGCATAACCCTTGGTGCGGCTCTTTAACTGATCAAAGAAGTCGAAAACAATTTCAGCTAGCGGCAAGTCATAGCGAATTTCAACACGATCTTCAGAGATGTAATCCATGCCAAGCAAGATTCCGCGACGATCTTGGCACAGTTCCATGATTGTTCCGATGAACTCTGCTGGTGCCAGAATGGTTGATTTAACAATTGGCTCGAATACTGCCGCAACTTTGCCATCAGGAAATTCTGAAGGGTTAGTAACGCGCACTTCTTTTCCATCATCCATAGATACGTTGTACACAACGTTGGGAGCGGTAGAAATAAGGTTCAATTTGTGTTCGCGCTCAAGCCGCTCGCGCACGATTTCCATATGAAGCAAGCCAAGAAAACCGCAACGGAAACCAAAACCAAGGGCAGCAGAGCTTTCTGGCTCATAAACAAGTGCGGCATCGTTGAGCTGTAACTTATCCAGCGCTTCGCGAAGGATAGGAAAATCTGCCCCATCTAATGGGAACAAGCCAGAAAACACCATTGGCTTGGGATCTTTATAGCCAGAAAGTGCGGTCTTAGTTGGGTTGTTATACGTAGTAATGGTGTCGCCAACACGTGATTGTCGAACATCTTTTACACCTGTAATTAAATACCCTACTTCGCCTACGCCAAGCCCTTTTGAAGCAATTGGTTCCGGTGAAATAACGCCAACTTCTAGCGCTTCGTGGCGCACACCAGTTGAAAACATTTGAATTTGCTCGCGTGGCGATAAATGTCCATCAACAACGCGCACATAGGTAACCACACCGCGATATGAGTCATAGACAGAGTCAAAGATCAAAGCACGTGCCGGAGCATTTGCATCCCCTACTGGTGCTGGAATCTGGGCAACGATCTGATCCAATAATTCTGCAACGCCATCGCCAGTTTTTCCTGAGACGCGCAAGCAATCTTCAGGCTGGCAACCAATTAACTTGGCAAGCTCTGCGGCAAACTTTTCAGGTTGTGCATTTGGTAGATCGATTTTATTGAGCACAGGGATAATTGTTAGATTGTTTTCCATCGCAAGGTAAAGGTTTGCAAGGGTTTGGGCTTCGATACCTTGTGCGCAGTCAACAAGTAAGACCGCGCCTTCGCACGCAGCTAGCGAGCGCGATACTTCGTAAGTAAAGTCAACGTGTCCCGGAGTATCGATCATGTTCAAGATGTATTCCTGACCATCAAGAGATGAACGCCATGGCAGACGAACTGCTTGGGATTTAATAGTGATTCCGCGTTCGCGTTCAATATCCATGCGATCTAGATACTGTGCGCGCATATTGCGAGCTTCTACAACTTCGGTGATTCCCAACATGCGATCGGCAAGGGTTGATTTACCGTGATCAATGTGGGCAATGATGCAGAAATTGCGAATCTGCGCCGGATTGGTTGCTGCTGGTTGCGGAGCCTTAGCAAGTGAAATTGCAGGCATGAACCTAGCCTCGCTTTAAATTAGTAAAGGGATTAACGTGCGCCGGCTTTGGCAGCTGCCTTAGCCATTGAAGACTTCTTGTTTGCTGCTGAGTTCTTGTGAAGAACACCCTTTTGCACTGCAACATCTAGTGACTGTGAAGCAGCGCGGAGTTCTGTTGTGATCGCAGCTGAATCGCCTGCAGCGACAGCATCGCGGAACTTACGGACGGCGGTCTTGATAGATGAGCTCACAGACTTGTTGCGAAGGCGTGCCTTCTCGTTGGTCTTGATGCGCTTGATCTGAGACTTGATATTTGCCACGTGCGTAGTTCTCCGAACTTTAGGTTGAGGGGTAAGGGTACCCATTTGAGCGCTCAGGCTCAAATCGGCGGTTTATTAGGCGGTAATGATTCCTGAGGATGATGCGCGGCGGCGCTTTCGCCCACCTGCCTTTATCTCGGCCTGTGGAGCTGCTGCTTCCTGAGAAGAAGTCTCATCAAGGGTCTCGTGGAGTTCTTCCTGTGAAGAAGGCGTATCAATCTGAGGCATTGGTGCCTTCATCTTTACCGGCTCCATATGAATATGAATTCCGCGTCCACTACATGAATCACAGGTAGTTGAGAAAGCTTCGATTAATCCTTGGCCAACACGCTTGCGTGTCATCTGGACTAAGCCAAGGGATGTAACTTCTGCAACCTGATGCTTAGTGCGATCGCGTCCAAGACATTCAACGAGGCGACGCAATACCGCTTCACGGTTTGATTCAAGAATCATATCGATGAAGTCGATAACAACGATTCCACCTAAGTCGCGAAGACGCAATTGACGCGCAATTTCTTCGGCAGCTTCAAGGTTGTTCTTGGTAACGGTTTCTTCAAGGTTTCCACCCTTACCGATGAACTTACCGGTGTTAACGTCGATAACAACCATTGCTTCGGTGCGATCGATAACAAGTGATCCACCAGATGGCAGATACACCTTGCGATCAAATGCCTTAGCAAGTTGTTCTTCAACGCGGAAGTCAGCAAACAAGTCGCCAGTTCCGGTGTACTTCTCAATCTTCTGGGTTAACTCTGGTGCAATAAATCCTAGGTAGCTTGTGATTTCATCCCAAGCAGTTGAACCCTGAACTGTTAACTTGCGGAAATCTTCATTAAAGATATCGCGGATAACTCGAACAGCAAGATCTGGTTCTTGATACAACGCAGCAGGTGCGTGGAAGTTTGGATTCTGACTCTTGGCATAGATGTCTTCCCATTGCGCCTTTAAGCGCGCGACATCATTGGTCAAATCTTCTTCGCTGACACCTTCTGCCGCGGTGCGAACAATGACGCCAGATTCTTCAGGGATTAAGTTCTTAAGGATTGACTTCAAACGTGCGCGCTCTTCTTCAGGAAGACGCTTTGAAATTCCAGACATTCCGCCACCTGGAACAAAAACAACGTGGCGGCCAGGTAATGAAATTTGGCTAGTTAGACGTGCACCCTTTTGCCCAATTGGATCCTTAGTTACTTGAACTAATACTGGCTGGCCAGTCTTTAGAACAGTTTCAATCTTGCGTGGTTGTGACTCAGAGATACCTGCAGCATCCCAATTAACTTCACCGGCATACAAAACTGCGTTACGACCCTTACCAATATCAACGAATGCTGCTTCCATAGAAGGCAGAACATTTTGTACGCGACCCAAGTAAACGTTTCCAACATAGGAAACATTGCTATTGCGGTTCACGTAGTGCTCAACCATGACGCCATCTTCGATAACGGCGATCTGCGTGCGATCTGCAATCTGGCGGACAAGCATCTCGCGATCAACATTTTCGCGACGAGCTAAGAATTCACCATCAGTAATAATTGTTCCGCGCTTGCGGTATGGCTCGCGGTATTCGCTACGGCCACCACGATCGTTACGGTCATAGCGATCATTGCGATCGCGACGGTTACGGTTGTTGCGATCATTGCGGTCATTACGATCTGTGCGTGCTGGACGCTCTGGGCGTTCACGCTTTTCGCGAACCTTAACAACAGTGATAACGCCATCTTCTTCGATGGTCTCTCCGGGTGTTACACCATCGCCAGTTGCACGGCGGCGACGGCGGCGACGAGTTGAGGTTGCACCTTCAGCTGAATCTTCTTCGCCACTTTCTTCATTTGAATCTTCATCGCCAATATCTGTATTAACTGCATCAGTAGAACCTGGCTTGCGACGACCGCGGCCACCACGACGGCGACGGCGATTGCGATTACCGCGCTCTTCAGAATCTGATGCTCCACCTTCAGTGGTTGCAACTTTGTCTGCAGCCTCTTTGGGTTCAGCACTTTCCTTTTTAGCAGCAGCTTTCTTAGCTGGCTTGCTTGCACTTTCTTTCTTAGCAGCAGGCTTTTCAGGTGCTGCTTGAAAAATAGGGACCGGAATTGCTGCGGCCTTCTTACGGGTTGTCTTTATTTCTTCCGTTACCTCAGTAACTGGAGCATCAGCTTTTGCCGATGCTTTCTTAACCGCACGCTTGCGCGGTGTTTTAGGCTCAATCGCCATGGCACCAAATCCTTTATGCCCCTTGCGGAGCTATTTTCTTAAAAAATCCTGTTGGGTTTTCCGTACCGTTCGCGCTGGGCTTGTATCGCGATTGATCGCGAGCCGCGCTGAACTGGTGGCCTAATTATGGCAGAGCGGGGCTGATTTGCCTATTTATCCGCGTAAACGAGCGTGAACGTTCTGCAAAAGGCCAAAGCCAATCAAGGTCGCAAACATCGATGACCCACCATAGGAAATGAATGGCAAAGGAACACCGGTCATCGGCATCAGCCCCAAAGTCATTCCAATGTTTTCAAATATCTGGAAGGCAAACCAAGCAATAACGCCGGTGCACACTAATCGCCCAAAGGGATCAGTTGTTCGTCGCGCGATCGAAAATGCCCGCATTAATACTATGAGATATAAAATCAAAATTAATCCGCTACCAAGGAAACCAAGTTCTTCGCCAGCTACCGTAAAAATAAAGTCTGTCTGTTGTTCTGGAACAAAGCGGCCGCTGGTTTGTGGACCGTTAAATAATCCAGTTCCAAACAATCCACCTGAACCCACAGTGATGCGTGCTTGTCGCAATTGATAGCCAGCACCTTGCGTGTCGGCGTTGGGATCCACAAAAGTTTGTAAGCGATTAACTTGGTACTCGCTGATTACTCCAGCTTTGACTGCAACAAATCCACCTAATACTGCAAGTAGCAACAAACCTGCCACCCAACGGGCGGGCGCACCAGAGACTGCAATGATTGTGACAACTGCTGCCGAAATAATGAGAACAGTTCCCATATCGGGCTGAATAATTATCAGCAGCACCGGAATCGCGGCAATTGCTAAAGCTTGCAGGACATCTTTACTGCTTGGCTCATTACTGTTATGTCCACGCTCTGACAAGATCATGGCCATACCAAAGATGATTGAAATCTTTGCTAGCTCTGCAGGTTGAATCTGAAAACCACCGGGTAATGCAATCCAGGCGCGTGCGCCATTAATTTCTGCACCTAATCCTGGAATCAAAACAATAACTAAACCAAGAACTCCGGCTCCCCAGAGCAAAGGTGTGTAGGCCCGCAGCAATCGGTAATCAATGACCGTGGTTCCGTAGGCCAATAAACCACCAATCAAGATATTGATACTGTGGCGTTTTAAGTAGTACTGCCCATCTAAACCATTGCGGATGTACCAATCACGGGTAGCTGACCACACTAAAAAGGTTCCGATAATCAATAACAAAGTAACGGCCGCGGTTAACACTGGATCCCAACCGCTAAACAATGATTGACGGCTACGGCGATACAACCTTTGACGTGCGTGAATCTGACTCACTTGCTCGCCTCCTTAGGTTTTGTCGCTGGAGAAATCTTAGGCAATTTGCTCGGAGGTTTACCCTCTGGGAATAACGCCGCGCCAGGAACTACTTTGCTACCAACTACTCCAAAGAGTGATTCATAAATTCGTCTGACACCAACACCAGATGTTGATGCACCGAAGCCACCTTGTCCCACCATCATCACAACGGCATAGCGTGGGTTTTTACTTGGTGCATAGGATGCAAACCAGGAAGTGTCATCCTTTAGCGAACCATTTGGGTTTCTGCCGAAAACTTGCGCAGTTCCGGTCTTGCCACTGACTTCAACTGGGAAACCAGCAAAAGCGCCAGCAGCGGTTCCGCTAACAACAACTTCGCGTAAGGATCCACGTAAGAATGACAGGACAGATGGCGCAGCTTTTACTGTTCCAAGTCTTTGTGGAGTAAATGTTTTAACAACAGTTCCATCAGTTTTAACAATTGCTTTTGCAACCATCATCTGCCAGATGGTTCCACCGTTTGCAATGGCTGCATACATTTGAGTCAGCTTCAAAGGTGTCAAAACAGTGTCACCTTGGCCGATCGAAAAGTTAACGGCATCACCAGCACGAACCTTGTCGCCATCAACACAGTTTTCTGCAGCTAACTGAAGCAAGAATGGGGTTTGCTGAGCCTTAGTTGCGCGCTCTTTGTAGTTGCAATAGAAATCTTTGTTCTGCTGGTACCAGCTCTTCTTGTAATCGCGATCTGCAAGTCGAGATGATGATTCTGAGGGAAGGTCGATTCCTACCTTTTGAGTAATGTTAAAAGCTTTAGCTGCCTCAAAGAAATAGTCATTAGGGTTTGATTTAGGCCTTAATCCACCATCCCGAAGCCATTCATCAAAGGCGATTTGATACCAAATGGTGTCACAAGAGACCGCCATCGCCTTAAACATATTCATGGTGCCCTGATTTTTACTATCAAAGTTTCTAAATGTACGCGTTCCAACTTGGACCTCTGAAGGACACTTGTAGTTGGCTTTCAGGTCATAACCGGCATTTGCTGATGCAAGAAGGGAGACAACTTTGAAAGTTGAAGCAGGAGCAAACAAGCCTTGCAAACTGCGATTAAGTGCCGGAACTGATTTCTTTTCGCTAAAGAGATCTTCGGCTTGCTGAACCGTTAAACCTTTTTCCCAAGCGTTCGGGTCATAGGTTGGATAAGAGGCAAGTGCCAGAACTCTTCCGGTCTTGATATCCATGACAACTGCTGCGCCAGAATCTGAGGTGTAGCCATTTGCGCGTCCACGAAGGACGGCATCCTTAAGCGCTTTTTCAGCAGCTGCTTGCAAACGAACATCCAGGCTGGTCACCAAGTGATCTCCTGGCACCGGCTTAGTGTTCTGGCTTTCACGAGTAATTGATTCTTTGCGATCGACAATTACGGTTCTGATTCCAGGTTCACCACGCAAAAATGAATCGTATTGGATCTCTAAACCAGACTTACCAATAGATTCACTGCGGAAATACTGCTTGCCATTTCCGGCCAAAAGATCACTTTCAGTCAATGGACCGACGTAGCCCAGCACGTGCGCGGCATTGACATCCAAATAGCTTGGGTAATTACGAATCGCAACAGGTTGTGCATCTACGCCCGGAAAAGCATCTGCGCGTTCGACGATCTGCAGCGCAGTATCTGGGTCTGCTGACTTTGTAATTGGGATCGGTTGATATCTAGAACCTTGCCAACATCCAGCTTTTTGTCCCTTAGGCAGTTCGCCGCACAAGCGGGTGTTCTGGTAAATATCTTTGTATTGCAAGTTAAGTAGCTTTGCCAGGCGCTTCATGACATCAACGCCTTTATCTTCTAACTTGTCGATAGCGATACGATCAATAGTGATTGCTAAACCCGCCTTATTCATAGCTAATGGCACACCAAAACCATCAACAATCAAGCCTCGATTAGCAGGTGCTACAACATCTCGGCTCTGAATACTAAGCGCTGCCTCTTTATATTTCGGTCCAGCAGCTACCTGTAAATAAAACAGCCGACCAAAGAGGGCGACCATCAGTGAAACGATTAATATCTGAACCACCATTAAGGCTAAGCGGGATCTACTATTCATAGTGATGACCGCGAATCAAAGATCATTGCGTGCAAGCGAGTAAACACCGGAAGCATGATGGGTGAAACCAGCAATGCCCAAAGGCTCATTCCAAACAAAGTAATTAATACCTGGCCAAGGGAACCAATGGCGACACCCAGCAAAGCACCAGAAATCAAATAAGCAATTTCAACACAAAAGGTTGCAATAACCACAAAGAAAACAATTCCGATGGCATTAGCATGAATGTTGTCATCACCGTAACCGATGTATGAAATCGAATAACCTGCCAACAACATAATCAAAGTCCATTGACCAAAGGGTCCACCAGCACTTTGTGAAAGATCCATCAAGATTCCAGCAGCAAAGCCGATTACTGCAGCAACCTCAGGTTGACTTAGAACAGCCCAGGTTAAGGCGAAGATCAACAAAATAGAAAATCCTCCGCCAGGTAAACGAAACTGTGAGACAACTGCTTCTTGGATTAAGAAGATCAGCAGAAATACTGGTGTTGCGATCGAGAATTGACGTGTAAACATCGCAATTAGTTATTTGCTGTAGGCGATGGAGTAACGGTGATGGTAACTGTAGGTACCGGTGTGACTTGCGGCTTTTTTGGAACTAAAGCATCACCTGGGTCAGAAGTTGGACCACTGACAACAACTGCCACAACACCTAAAGTTGAAAAATTTGTGTAGTAACGAATAGTCGCAGTCTGTGCGATAGCACCAGCTGAGTTATCTACTTGGCTGACATAACCCAAAGGAACGCCTGGAACAAAGGGGCGATTTGCAATGCTTCCGCGCGCAAGTAAAACATCCCCCACATTTACTGTCGTTGAATTATCAAGCAATTGCAGGCTCGCTGAGCGATTTCCGCGGCCAGTCAGGATGCCGATTTGCTGGGTGCCAGCAATGCGCGCACCGACTTTAAAGGCTGAATCACTGGCAAGTTGAATCAATGCTGAGTTTGGATACACATCTTTAACAACTCCAGCTAAACCAAACTGGGAAAGCACTGTCATGTTCTTTCTAATGCCAGCATTGCTTCCCGAATCAATTGTGATTGTCTGGGAAAAAGATTGACTTGAACCTTGGCTAATCACCTTGGCGTTAACGACCTTGTAGCCGGCGGTTCCTGCTAAATCTAAAATATTTTCTAACTGCGCTAACTGTCCGTCAGCATTTTTGCGATTAAGTAACTGAATCTTTAATTCGGCATTTTCTGCCTCTAGTTTTTCGATCTGGTTGCCCGTGCGACCAAGATTAGTGACATCAGAGAAAAAGTCTTTGACAGGGTTTAACACCGCTGCGCCAGCACGCTGGAAAGGAGATAGCACGGTCTGAGTCCCCTGCTTAAAACTATCCAGCACCTTTACGCCACGTAAATCTAAAGTAATCAGAAACAGCGAAGTGACAATCAAGATCACCAACAACAAACGTGCGCGACCTTCACCGCCCTTACGCATGAAAGGTTGGCCTTATCGACGTGGCTCGGAGATTAGAACCTTCTCAAGAGCTTCAAACTCTTCGATGCACTTTCCGGAACCTTCAGCAACAGCATCCAATGGACGCTCTGCAATGTGAATTGGCATTCCGGTTTCTTTGCGAAGGCGCTCATCAAGACCCTTAAGAAGTGCTCCACCACCGGTGAGAACAATTCCGCGGTCCATCAAATCTGAAGCAAGCTCTGGAGGAGTCTTATCCAAGGTGCTCTTCACTGCGTTAACAATTGAGTTCACTGGCTCTTCAAGTGCCTTACGAATTTCTGCAGCTGATACAACGATTGTCTTTGGCAGACCTGTTGCAAGATCGCGGCCACGAATTTCAGCATCATTTTCACCAGCTAGTGGGTAAGCAGATCCAATAGCCATCTTGATTTCTTCAGCGGTGCGCTCACCCAAAAGAAGTGAGAATTCACGCTTAACCCAGTTAATAATGGACTGATCTAGCTCATCTCCACCTACGCGAATCGATAGTGAAGTCACGATTCCACCCAAAGAAATAACTGCAACTTCAGTAGTTCCACCACCGATATCTACAACCATGTTTCCGGTTGGCTCGTGAATTGGAAGTCCTGCACCAATTGCTGCTGCCATTGGCTCTTCAATGATGTAAACCTTGCGCGCACCTGCTGCATAACCAGCATCTTTAACTGCGCGCTGTTCCACGCCTGTAATACCTGAAGGTACGCACACAACGATACGAGGCTTAGCCAAGTAACGACGACGGTGCACCTTTTGAATGAAGTAGCGCAACATGCGCTCGGTGGTATCAAAGTCAGCGATCACACCATCTTTAAGTGGACGGATTGCAACGATGTTGCCAGGAGTACGGCCAATCATCTTCTTCGCTTCAATACCAACGGCCAAGATTCCACCGGTGTCTTGATTAACAGCTACTACTGATGGCTCGTTCAAAACAATGCCACGTCCGCGAACATAAACAAGCGTGTTCGCTGTGCCGAGGTCAACGGCCATGTCGCGGCCGATGAATGACATTCTGCTTCCTTGTGACATCTTTACTCCTTGTGCTTTTTGTTCTTGGGGAATGAATTAATTCGGAAAGAAGATCGCTATTTCACGAGCTGCAGATTCTGGTGAATCTGATCCGTGAACCAGGTTTTGCATAACTTTGGTGCCTTGATCACGAGCTAGATCTCCGCGGATAGTTCCGGGCGCAGCAACGGTTGGATCAGTTACTCCTGCTAATGAACGGAACCCTTCGATAACGCGATTACCAGATGCAACGATCGCAACAATTGGACCTGACATCATGAACTCAACAAGTGGCTCATAAAATGGTTTTCCAACATGTTCGGCGTAATGCTTTTCTAGTAACGCTGCATCTGCTTGCAACATACGCACAGCATCAATTGCATAACCTTTAGTTTCGATTCGGGAAATAACTTCACCGACTAAACCACGGCGTACGCCATCGGGCTTAACCAGGATAAGTGTTTTCTCTGTGCTCACGTGCCTAGTCTATTAGGGATTTTTGGGCCCTGCAGCCAGCAAGGCAGCGCGAGCGGCCTCACCCTTGCGGCCCACGATGATGGCCGCCACCCAAAGACCAATCAAAACCACCCCAATAATGAAGAAGGATGGCTCAACAAAACCAAAAACGATCATCGCAACCTGCATCAGCGAACCGAACACAAATCCACCCGGACGGCGCACAAGGCCGGCGGCAACAAAAAGTAAGAAGGCAACAACGCAACCATAAATAATTGCCGCCTGCGACTGATCTTTCATTGCAACTAAAATTGCAAAACCTAAAGTCAAGCTTTCAGCAATTAAGACCGATGCTCCAAGAACTTTCATTTCGCAAACTTCTTTCTTAAATAGGTACGAGCTTCGCCAACTGTTACAACTGAACCAGTGACCAGTATTCCAACTGTGTCTTCGCTAAGTGGTCGAACTGAATCGGCAACTGCTTTATCTAGCGCTGAGTTTAAATCTGAAACTACAAAGACGCGATCTGAACCAAAAACTGATGACGCGATTTTTTCTAGTTCGGAAGCTGCCATGGCACGCGGTGAAGAACTTTGTGTCACGATGACATGGTCAACTATTGGCTCTAACTCTTGAAAAATGCCCGTTGCATCTTTGTCTCCAAACACCCCGACAACAGCGATGATTTCGTCGAAGTTGAATTCATTAAGCAAAGTCTCAGCCAACGCCTTGGCACCATGCGGATTATGGGCAGCATCTAAAATCACCGTTGGATCGCGATGAACAACTTCGCACCGGCCTGGCGATGTAACTGCGGCAAAGCCTGCACGGACCGCATCGATATCTAACGGTTGGTCGCCAAAGAATGCTTCTACTGCAACTAACGCTGCAGCAGCATTTGCCGCTTGATGACGCCCGTGTAAAGGCAAGAAAATCTCATCGTAGGTTTCATGGATTCCTTGAATCGTAAGTAACTGACCACCCACTGCTACTGCGCGTGAGAGAACTGAAAATTCAACGCCTTCGCGCACTACATCTGCGCCAACTTCAGCAGCTTTGCGAATCAATTCCTTTGCAGCCTCTGGCTCTTGCTGTGCAAGGACTACAAAGCCGCCTTCTTTAATGATTCCGGCCTTAGTAGAGGCGATTTCATGCAAGGTATTTCCTAGGTATTCCATGTGATCAAAGCCGATTGGCATGATTACAGAGACATCAGCGTCGACAACATTGGTCGCATCCCATTGCCCACCCATACCAACTTCGATGACACCGACATCCACTGGATGTTCAGCAAAGGCTGCAAAAGCTAGCGCCGTAATGGCCTCAAAGAATGAAATGGGATGCTCAAACTTTGAATCCATTAAATCCAAATACGCAGCAATATCGTTGTAAGAAAAAATCAATTCTTTAGGATCAATCGGTTCGCCGTTGATCGAAATTCGCTCACGGTAAGTTTCTAGATGCGGACTTGTAAATCGGCCTGTGCGCAAACCATGTGCGAACAGCAACGCATCCACCATGCGGCTAGTTGTTGTCTTGCCATTAGTTCCACCAATATGAATCGTTGGATACGTCAGCTGGGGTGAACCCAAGATGTCTACAAGAGCGGCTATGCGTTCAGTCGTTGGTGCGATACGTGTTTCTGGCCAACGCGCAAGCAAAGCTTGTTCGATCGCGTCTACGCGCTCTTGATCATCTGGAGAAATCATCATGCTTGTGGCAATGCTGCAAGTGCGGCCGTAATGCGTTCAATGTCGGCTGTTGTCTTGGCTAAACGTTCGCGGATTTCAACCAGCACATTTTCCGGAGCCTTTGCCATAAAGCCTTGGTTGTTCAGCTTTACTTCGGCGGTCTGCTTATCTTTGATGGCTGTTGCTAAATCTTTTTCAAGACGTGCCCGCTCTGCAACAACATCGATTGATCCCGTGAGATCAAATTCGATTGTTACGCCAGCGGCTTCAAATTTTGCGCTTGGGGTGATGTCGCCAAGTTCCATACGCACCACAAAAGCAAGGGCAGATGCGTATTCGGCAATGTCTCCGGTTGCAACGATGCGACCTGGAATCTTGAGCGAAGTCTTAATGCCTTGGTCATTACGGAATCGACGTATTTCGGTGATGATCTCTTGTAACTGAGAAACAAGTGCTTCGGCCTTCTTATCAACGTGGGCAGCATTTGCAACTGGCCACTGGGCAACAACTAGCGATTCTCCCCCGGTAAGTGTCGTCCACATTTGTTCGGTAATAAAAGGCATAACAGGATGCATTAAGCGGAATAGTTGATCTAGAACATAACCAAGAACGCGCTTGGTTCCTTCCGCATTTCCAGATGCAATTGCTTCCTTTGACAGTTCTAGATACCAGTCACACAAGTCATCCCAGGCAAAGTGGTACATCAATTCGCAGGCACGTGCGTATTCGTACTTTTCCAGAAGATCGGTGGCCTCTGAAACAGTTTCAGATAAACGGCTAAGGATCCACTTATCAATTGCATTGAGCGAATCAAGTGATGGTAGATCTCCGGCAACTGTTGCACCGTTCATCATTGCAAAGCGCGTTGCATTCCATAGCTTGGTTGCAAAGTTACGGGATCCACCGATCCAGTCTTCGGCAAGGGCTTGATCGGTACCTGGGTTTGCACCACGTGCCAAAGTAAAGCGAAGTGCGTCCGCCCCGTACTTGTCCATGAATTCCAGTGGATCAATAACATTTCCGCGACTCTTTGACATCTTCTTACCAAATTGATCACGTACCAAACCATGCAACATGATTGTTTTAAATGGTGGTACCCCATCCATGGCAAATGTAGACATCATCATCATGCGCACAACCCAGAAGAACAAGATGTCATAACCTGTTACCAACACAGATGTTGGATAGAACTTAGCTAAATCTGCAGACTTTTCTGGCCAGCCAAAAGTTGAAAAAGCCCATTGACCAGATGAGAACCAGGTATCTAATACATCTAAATCTTGTGTCCAACCAGCAGGTGCAGTTTCATCCGGCCCAACAACTCGAACTTCACCATTTGGTCCATACCAAACAGGAATTCTGTGACCCCACCACAACTGACGCGAAATACACCAGTCGTGCATGTTGTCGACCCAGTCGAAATAACGTGGAGCAAGAACTTCGGGTTCGATCTTTACTGCACCACTGCGCACTGCATCTGCTGATGCCTTTGCCAGTGGTTCTACCTTTACAAACCACTGCTTTGATAAACGCGGTTCAACGGTTATGTCGCAACGAGAACAATGACCAACTGCGTGCATGTATGGACGCTTTTCGGCAACGATTCGTCCTTCTGCGCGCAGAGCTTCAACAACAGCCTTGCGTGCATCAAAGCGATCTAAGCCATCAAAGGCGCTGTTGGTATTTACCACCTTTGCATCGGCATCCAAGATGACGATATTTGGCAAGTTATGGCGCAGACCGATTTCAAAGTCATTAACATCGTGGGCCGGCGTTACCTTTACCGCACCAGTTCCAAAAGCTGGATCAACGTGTTCGTCAGCAACGATTGGAATCTCACGGTCAATTAGTGGGACCTTTACGCTCTTGCCGATCATGTGCGCATAACGCTCATCATCTGGATTAACAGCAACTGCGGTATCACCCAGCATTGTTTCAGCACGAGTAGTTGCAACAACGATCGCGTTATCGCCTTCGCCGTAGCGAATAGAAACTAATTCACCTGCATCATCGCTGTGTTCAACTTCGATATCAGATAAAGCAGTTAAGCAACGAGGGCACCAATTAATGATTCGTTCTGCGCGATAAATTAAACCTGCGTCATACATACGCTTGAAAATTGTTACTACCGCCTTGGACATACCTTCATCCATGGTGAATCGCTCGCGGCTCCAGTCAACCGATGAACCAAGGCGCTTCATTTGTTCAAGAATCGCACCGCCTGATTCCTCTTTCCATTCCCAAACTTTCTTCACAAACTCTTCGCGGCCTAAATCATGTCGTGATTGGCCCGCTGCAGCTAACTGCTTTTCAACAACGTTTTGTGTTGCAATACCTGCGTGATCCATTCCGGGTAACCAAAGAACTTCAAACCCCTGCATACGTTTCATGCGTGACAAACAATCTTGCAGGGTTTGATCTAAGGCGTGACCAATGTGTAAAACACCTGTCACATTGGGAGGCGGCAAAACAATTGAAAACGCTTCTTTGCTTGAAGTTGCATCAGCGGTGAAATATCCAGCCTCGACCCACTTTTGATACAACGGAGCCTCGATCTCCGCAGGAGAAAATGTTGAGGCTAACTCACGGCTAGAAGACATAGTGCGCAGTCTAGATTATGCGCTCTTCTCCTCTTGACCTTTTTGTACGCGTGAGCGTTTTGGCCCTGTGTGGTTAATCAATGTTGGCGCTCCCGCAGATGTGATGCACTCCTTGGTAATGATGACCTTTTCGACATCAGTACGGCTTGGAATGTCATACATAACAGTTAAGAGGACTGATTCCATGATTGCGCGAAGTCCGCGTGCACCAGTGCCACGTTCCTGAGCAAGATCTGCGATCGCATCAAGTGCTTCAGCATCAAATTCCAGCTCAACATGATCTAAATTAAAGAGACGCTGGTATTGCTTTACCAAAGCATTCTTTGGTTCAGTAAGAATCTGCATCAATGCTGGCTTATCCAGGTTTTCAACGCTGGTTAGTACTGGAAGACGACCGATGAATTCAGGGATCATTCCAAACTTCAAAAGGTCTTCAGGCATTACATCAGCGAAGATATCTTTGCGATTCTTATCTGCTGCATCCTGCAAAGTTGCATTAAAACCAACACCTGATTTACCAACGCGTGATTCGATGATCTTTTCAAGACCAGCAAAAGCTCCACCGACGATGAACAAAACATTTGTGGTATCGATTTGGATGAACTCTTGATGTGGGTGCTTGCGTCCGCCTTGTGGTGGAACAGATGCAACAGTTCCTTCAAGAATCTTCAAGAGCGCCTGCTGAACACCTTCACCTGAAACATCGCGAGTAATCGATGGGTTTTCAGACTTGCGCGCAACCTTGTCGATCTCATCGATGTAGATGATTCCAGTTTCAGCCTTTTTCACATCGTAATCAGCGGCTTGTAAAAGCTTGAGCAAGATGTTTTCTACATCTTCGCCAACATAGCCTGCTTCGGTTAATGCTGTCGCATCTGCAATCGCAAATGGAACGTTGAGCATGCGAGCCAAAGTTTGTGCCATAAGTGTCTTGCCACAACCTGTAGGTCCCAGCATCAAAATATTTGACTTAGCTAATTCGATCGCATCTTCGCGACCACTGTCGCCACTTTGCACGCGCTTGTAATGGTTGTAGACCGCAACAGATAAAGACTTCTTTGCGCGGTCCTGTCCGATTACATACTGATCTAAGAATTCAAAGATTGCTTGAGGCTTTGGAAGCTCTGATAAGCCAAGGGAGTTCGCTTCACTGAGCTCTTCGACGATGATTTCATTACAGAGTTCGATACATTCATCACAGATATAAACGCCAGGACCGGCGATTAGTTTCTTGACTTGCTTCTGAGTTTTGCCGCAAAAGGAACACTTCAGTAGATCGCTAGTTTCGCCGATTCTTGTCATGGCACTCCTTGTAAGCCCTTAGGGGAAGTTCAGGGACTTCTATTGGCTAACTGTACTTTTCTGAGCGGAAAGTTTCTGTCTTTTTAAAGACAAATATGTTCGCTCTCAGAATAATTACTTCTTAGCCTTACGTGAAGCAAGAACTTGATCGATGATTCCGTATTCAACAGCTTCTACTGCTGTCAGAATCTTGTCGCGCTCAATATCTTTGCGAATCTCTTCTGAAGTCTTTAGTACATGGCGGGATAGAAGATCTTCTTGCAAACGAGTGATGCGATCGATTTCGCGTGCTTGAATTTCAATATCAGATGCCTGTCCGCCACCTTCTGAAGAAGGTTGGTGAATCAAAATACGTGAGTGCTCCAGTGCATAACGCTTGCCCTTTGCGCCACCGGCAAGGATTACCGCTGCTGCAGATGCTGCTTGACCCAAGCAAATTGTGCTGATGTCTGGGCGAACAAACTGCATGGTGTCATAAATTGCTGTTAGCGCAGTAAATGATCCACCAGGTGAGTTGATGTAAATCATGATGTCGCGATCTGGATCCATTGATTCCAGAGTCAAAAGCTGTGCCATGACATCGTTTGCAACGGTGTCATCGATTGGCTGGCCTAAGAAAATAATGCGCTCTTCGAAAAGCTTTGTGTAGGGATCTTGACGCTTGTATCCATAGGCTGTCTTTTCTTCAACAGTTGGAAGAACGTAGCGAGAAGTAATCTCTTGAATGTTTTTCATTACGCTTTTCCTCCCGTGATTTGTCCCAATGAAGTAACGACATGATCAACAAAGCCGTAATCCTTTGCATCTTCTGCGTTAAACCAGTTGTCGCGATCTGAGTCAGCCAGAATCTTTTCGAGCGTCTGGCCTGTGTGCAGTGCGTTTAATTCTGAGAGCGTCTGCTTTGTAATAGCCATCTGCTCTGCCTGAATACGAATATCAATTGCTGTTCCACCAATTCCACCTAGTGGTTGGTGCATCAAGATACGAGAGCTCTTCGTTGCATAACGCTTGCCCTTTGTTCCTGATGTAAGAAGGAACTGACCCATTGATGCAGCCATTCCAAAAGTTACTGTTGCAACATCATTTGGAATCAATTCCATGGTGTCGTAGATCGCCATACCGGCAGTTACAGATCCACCTGGAGAGTTGATGTACAAGAAAATATCTTTCTTGGTATCTAGTGAAGAAAGAAGAAGTAATTGAGCACAGACCATGTTGGCCATGTCGTCGCGGACTTCACCTGACAAGAAAACAATTCGCTCTTCAAGCAGGCGGTTGTAAATCTGGTCCTTCATCTTGCTTTCTGTATCCACGTCAATTGCCTCCTGTATTTTTTACCTGTACTGACCCTAACAATTAAGCAGGGGAAATGCTTCCCGATTAGGAGATTTACATGCGTGAACGGGGCTGTGTTCGCTTACGGCGGAGCGCCAGGACCTTAAAAACACAAAAGCCAGGAATTAAGCCTCTTCGACTAGATCTGCTGGGCTTGGCGCTTTTGGTGCAAGATCTTCAAGATCAATGATGTTGCCTGATGCATCCTTAACTGTGATGCGTCCGAGAACTGATGCGAGCGCCTTTGCGCGAGTTACCTCGGCAACTAGCTGCTGAATCTGTCCAGCCTTCTGAAGTTCCTCAGCAAATTGCTGTGGCGCCATTCCATAACGCTGTGATGTGCGAACCAAGTATTCAGTCAATTCGATCTCAGTAATCTGAACATCTTCTGCCTGAACGATTGCATCAAGTAGGAAATCTGACTTCAAAGATGAGCGAACTTGGCCATCAACTTCAGCGCGGTGCTCTGCATCTTCCATGCGGCCTTCACCTTCAAGGTGATCATTCACTTCTAGTTCAACGAGATTATCTGGAACTGGAATCTCATTGTCAGCAAGTAACTTCTCAACTAAACGGTCCCGGGCTTGTGCTCCTTGTTCCATCTTTTTTACTCGCTCTAGACGAACAACAAAGTCAGCCTTTAGTTCAGCAAGTGTGTCGAATTCAGATGCAAGCTTTGCAAAGGCATCATCCAGGGGTGGCAGCTCGCGCTCCTTAACAGCCTTAACTGTTGCCTTAACTTCGCCCTTTTCGCCTTCTTGCTGTCCAACAAGTTCAGTTTCAAACTGCTTTACGTCCCCAGCCTTCATACCGATCAAGATCTCATCTAGACCAGGGATCATCTTGTCTGAACCAACTTCGTAAGAAATATCATTTGCTTGCCCGCCATCAATTTCTGCACCATCAATAAATGCAGTCATATCTAAGGTTGCAAAGTCACCCATCTTTACTTCGCGCTCTACAGATGTCAGTGTTCCAAATCGTGTGCGCAAAGATTCGAGCTGCTCATCAACATCTGAGTCTTCAACCTTTACATCATCAACTTCGATTGTGATCTTTGAGAAATCTGGCAAGACGACCTCTGGTCGAACATCAACTTCGACTGTAAATACAAGCTTGTCCTTATCTACAAACTCTTTCACATCAACTTCTGGGCGTCCGATAACTGCAACCTTGTGCTCGCGAGCGGCTTGACCGTAGAACTCTGGAAGAGCTGAGTTGATTGCCTCATCAATTACAGTTCCGCGACCTACGCGCTGATCGATCATTGATGCAGGAATTTTTCCCTTACGGAAACCTGGGATGTTTACCTGTGATGCAACCTTCTTATAAGCATTAGCTACATGTGATTCAAGCTCAGAATAAGCAACTTCAACATCAAGACGAACACGAGTTGGAGATAGAACTTCTACTGAACTTTTCACTAAGTACTCCTAGGTGGAAGTGATGATTACCGAAACAAACTGGTCGGGGCGGGGAGATTCGAACTCCCGATCTCCTGCTCCCAAAGCAGGCGCGCTAGCCACTACGCTACGCCCCGAGGCGCAAAGGCAGAGTCTAAACCAGATTTCGCACTCTGATTACCGACCCAGTACCTTTAGCCCTAACACCTGCGGGTGTAGCTCAATGGTAGAGCCCCAGCCTTCCAAGCTGGCCATGCCGGTTCGATCCCGGTCACCCGCTCCAGATTGTTTATCCGATAGACCCAACCTTGTTAATCAGGGCTCTTCCCATGAAGTTAATTGAGGTTCCTCCTGAAACTGCCACTTGATTAGTGATGCGTATGGCGAAGATTGCGCCTGCTGAAACGTTTGCCACAGCGCCAATTACTGTGAATCCATATTGCCGACCTGAGATTCCGTTTGCATACGACATGGCATCTGAAGCGATTGCAAACTGATTAGTGATTGCGGAATTTCCAATCACTATTTCAGCGTTTAATTTGAAGGTGTCAGAGAAATTTGCTACTCCTGCAACGATGACTTCAAAAGTGTAATTGCCTGCGGAATCCGCTGTGAAAAAAGTTTGCGATGTCGAATTCCCCGCGGTTGTAATTGCGAGAGTCGCAAGTGGAACCGTTGCAAACTTAGCGACAGAAATACCGGCATCTCCTGGAGCGCCAGCTGTACCCGTGTCACCTTTTGCACCTTGCGATCCAGTTGTACCAGTTGTTCCTGTATCGCCTTTGGTACCAGTTAATCCGGTTAATCCTTGAATACCTTGGGTACCAGCATCACCCTTAGCGCCTGCAACTCCAGGTGTTCCTGTTGATCCAACTGCGCCTGTGGCACCAGCTAAACCAGTTGCTCCAGAAAAACCTGTTGCACCTACTGCGCCAGTGTTGCCGGTCAATCCTTGGGTGCCGAGTGCGCCTTGTGCACCTTTGTCACCCGTTACACCTTTGTCACCCTTTTCTCCTTGTGCACCCGTGTCGCCTCTAGGTCCTGTTGGACCGGTATCACCGGTGACTATTGCGGCGATTGCTGGCTCTTTCGGTTTCAATGATGTTGTTAACTTCCAAACACCTTTTGTTTTAGGTCCATACAGATTTAAGTTTTTTGTATCAATATAGAAATCGCCATTTATTCCTAGTGTTTTTGATGGAGTGCTTGAACCACTAAGAATTGTGTTAACTGCTGTTGCAGAGGAAGGGCCTGCAGTTTTTAAACTGGTTTTTTCAGCAGCGATTGCTGACGGAAGCATCGCTAAAGAAATTGTCAGTGCTATTGCGACAAGGGAAGAATTGCGTTTCATGTTTCACCAAAGTTTCTGTGTGGGGATTTAAGTGTGAACCTGAGAATTTGCCCATCGAATAAGGGTTTCCAAAGGTGCTTTACGCGTAAGCATGGGGATTTCCCTGCAGAAATAAGTTAAAGACTCTGCCGCATTACTCAGTTTTATTGGCTAAAATTCTCAGCATTAACCTGTTTATTACGGGTAGTCGATGACGAGGGGTCAGGGACAAGCAGTACTAACGAGAGGACAGCACATGTCATCAAAGAAAAGAATCGCAGCGGTTGCAATCACAATTGCAGCGCTAACAACAGGATCATTAAGTGTTGCATCAGCAAATGGTCCAGCCAGTAAAGGATTAGCCAAGGACACAGTTTTGGCTGAGCTCGTGAAGGCAGGAACAATCACACAAGCACAAGCTGATGCAATGTCAAAGAAGTTTGACGAATTCAAGGCAACAATGCAGGCAAACAAAGCTGCACATAAGGCAAACCATGAAGCTCGTCATGCTGCACGTGAAGCATTAGTTGCATCAACTCTTGGAATTGATGCCGCAACGATTAAGTCACGCCTTATTGCTGGTGAAACACTTGCAGCAATTGCAGGTGCGAAAAAGGATGCACTTATCGCAGCACTTGTTGCATTTGAGACTAAGGAAATTGATGCAGCTGTAACAGCTGGGAAATTGACTGCGGCTCAAGCAACGACTCTTAAGGCGAATCTGACAGCACACATCACTGCTGGTGTTGAAAAGGTTAAGGGACCTAAGGGTCACAAGGGCCATAAGGACGGTAAAGGCAAGGGCCACCGTCACTAAGTAGTAAATAATTAGCGAAAAACCCGCCACGTGAGCAATCACTTGGCGGGTTTTTCTGTTCCCGTGGCAAGATGCTCACATGCGCATTCATATTGGTAGCGATCACGCTGGCTTGGAATTAAAAGCGGCACTTGTTCAATACTTACAAAGTAAGGGCCACGACGTAAAAGACCATGGGCCACATGAATATGACGCGGTAGATGATTACCCAGATTTTTGTATCCCTGCTGCAATAGCAACAGTTGCAGATCCAGCATCTCTTGGAATTGTTCTGGGCGGTTCAGGAAATGGCGAACAAATCGCGGCAAACAAGGTTAAGGGCGTGCGCGCGGTTCTCGCGTGGAGCGTTGAGACGGCCAAGCTGGGTCGCGATCACAACAATGCAAATGTTGTCGGTATTGGTGGGCGCATGCATTCGATTGAAGATTGCAAGGCGATCATTGATGCATTCATCGAGACACCATTTTCAAATGATGAGCGCCATGTTCGCAGAATCGACAAGATTGCCAAATATGAAAACGAAGGTTCGCTCTAAACCTTTAAATACAACATGTCGTTAACAGCGTGATCTTTATCGATTCCTTGACCTTCAAAGCGAGTTACCGGACGCCATTCAGGTTTATCGATGACTCCCCCAGTAAACAAAGTTGAACCCGCAAAGACTTCTTGAATGCTGATCGCATATGGCACCCAGTCGGTTGCGATGTGAATGAAGCCGCCCTTTTTAATCTTTGGATGGATCAGTGCCAAGAATCCCTCATTAACAATGCGGCGCTTATTGTGTTTCTTCTTGGGCCATGGATCTGGAAAGAAAAGGTGAATGCCATCTAGGGATTCATCGGCAATCATGTGTTGCAAAACCACATGAACATCTTCTTCAATGACTTTTAGGTTGGTTAAATCATTTTCAACAATGCGAGCTAGCAACTTTCCAATTCCGGGTGGATGGACATCAACTGCGATATAGCCATTGTTGGGGTGATTTTTAGCAATGATTGCGGTGGCCTCACCCATGCCAAAGCCGATCTCCATGATGACTTTTTCACTTGCTGGGAAAATCTCTGGAATGTTTATTTGTTCTTGCTTGAACTCAATTCCATGAACTGCTTGCAGTGCATCTTTGGCGGTTCGCTGGGCCTCAGTAATTCGGGAGCCGCGGATGCTGTAGCTGCGTACCGAAGGGCGTTCCATGGGGCAACTCTGTCATGGTTGGATATGAACCTACAAAATTCGACGATTGGTCGAAATCATCTAAAGGGAGATCCAAGTGCCAGGTCTGAATTTGAGCCGTGCCGAAGCTAAAGAGCGTGCGGACCATCTTTATGTAAATAGTTACGTTGTAACCCTTGATGTCACAAAGGGCGAAGAAACCTTTTACTCAAAGTCTGAGGTTTCATTTACATGTAATAAGCCTGGCTATGCCACTTTTATCGATGCCGTTGGTCGCTCAGTAATTAGTGCAACCCTTAATGGTGTTGCCGTCGATACAAGTAACTTTGATGGCGAGAGCATTTTCTTGACAAACTTGGCCACAGACAATTTGCTGGTCATTGAAATTGAAGCCGAGTATTCAAAGTCGGGTGAAGGTCTACAGCGCTCTGTTGATCCTTCCGACGGCGAGGTTTACTTGTATTCACAAGGCGAAACTGCCCACATTCGCAATATGTTCCCTTGCTTTGATCAGCCAGCGCTAAAAGCAACATTTACACTGACTGTTACAACTCCGGGTCACTGGGAAGCTGTTTCTAACAATCCAGTTGAATCAAAGGTTGCAAAGGGCGACTTAGTTGAATGGAAGTTCTCAACTACTCCTCGTATTGCGACATACCTAGATGCGTTAATCGCTGGGCCTTACTCATCTGTTCATGATGTTTATAAGGGTCAAAAAGAGATCCCTATGGGAATTTACTGCCGCAAGTCCATGATGCAGTACCTAGATCCAGAAGATATTTTCCTCATTACTAAGCAAGGTTTTGAATACTTCGAAAAGACTTTTGGTTTGGCGTATCCATTTGAAAAGTATGACCAGATCGCTGTAGTTGACTTTAACTTTGGTGCGATGGAAAACGCTGGAGCGGTTACTTTCCGCGAAGATGTTTTGGTATTCCGCAGCCACATGCCAGATAAGGCATACCTATCCCGTGCAAACACGATCCTGCACGAGATGGCACACATGTGGTTTGGTGACATGGTCACCATGTCATGGTGGGACGATCTATGGCTCAACGAATCCTTTGCTGAATGGTCTTCATATCTAGCACTAGCTGAAGCAACTCGCTTTAAGGGTGCTTGGTCTGAATTTAACTCGGCCCGTAAGAACTGGGCTTACCGCCAAGACCAGTTGGTGTCTACTCACCCAATTATCGCTGACATGGTTGATATGGAAGCGGTTAACGCAAACTTTGATGGAATTACATATGCAAAGGGAGCATCAGTTCTGCACCAACTAGTGGCACACGTTGGTCGCCCTGAATTTATTGCGGGTCTGCAAAAGTACTTTGCGAAGCATGCCTGGGGAAACACAACCCTTGAAGATCTATTAGTTGAACTAGAAGCAGCAAGTGGCCGCAAACTTGATAGCTGGGTAAATACATGGCTGCAAACTGCTGGTGTAAACACTTTGCGTCCAGCTTTAGAAATTGAAGGCGATGTCTATAAGAGCATCACGATTAAACAAGAGACACCTTTGGTTCCTGCCGATTCAAAGGAGCTACGTCCGCACCGCCTAGCGGTTGGTCTGTATGACATCAGTGGCGACGTTCTTAAACTGCGCAAGAGTGTTGAACTAGATGTTGCTGGTGCTTCAACTGTTGTGGCAGAGCTTGCGGGCGAAAAGGTTGCAGATCTATTGCTTATCAATGACCGTGACTTGTCCTATGCAAAGTTGCGCTTTGATGATCGCTCTATTGCAACACTTAAGACACATCTTGGAAAGCTAGATGATGCTTTGGCTCGCGCACTGTGCTGGGCATCTATTTGGGATATGCATCGCGATGCTGAAATCTCATCTGCAGACTTTGTTGAAATCGCACTGAACGGTCTTGCTGGTGAAACCGATGATGCCATCGTGAACATTGTGTTAGCTCAGCTGGGTACTTCGGTTGAAGCCTATGCAAAGGATTCAAACCGTGCTGCATACCGCGAGAAGCTGGCCAATGGTTTGTGGGCGCTCACGCAAAACTCTGCACCGGGTAGTGATCTTCAGTTGTTGATTTCTCGAGCATTTGCAATCAACGCGCAAACCACAGATCAGACCGCAAAAATCCGCGAACTTCTAAATGGCAGTGCGCCAGGGCTAAAGGTTGATGCAGATCTTCGTTGGTACTTCTTAACCGCACTTACTGAGCGCGGTGCCACCACCAAGGCTGAACTAGACGCCGAGCTGGCACAGGACAACACAACTACCGGAAACCTTGCTTATGAAACTTGTTTAGCAGCAATGCCAAATAGCGAAGCCAAGGCCTATGCCTTTAATAAGGTTCTTAATGAAGACATTGTGACTTCGGTTCGTACTGCGTTGGTTGCAGGTTTTCAGCGCCCGATTCAGCGCGATCTACTGGAACCATTTGTAACGCTGTATTTTGAAAACCTCATTAGTGCTTGGGAATCCAAGTCATATGAAGGTGCTGCCAAGTATGTAACTGGTTTCTATCCAACCTGGATTATGAAGCAATCAACCGTTGATGCGACAAATGCCTGGCTTGATGGAACTGGAAAAGATTCGCCAGCGGTGCTTCGTAAATTGGTGAAAGAGTCACAGGATGGTTTAATCCGTGCGCTCAAGGTTCAAGGGCTAGATCACTAATTATTCAATAGTTGTGATTGATGATGTCTTGGCAGTTCGTGGCTTTGACATCGCGTAAGCAAGAACTGAGATAACCACAAACATAACTGTTGGCACTACGAAAAAAGTTATGACAGTTTCTAGAACTGAGATTTCTGGATACTCGACAATTGGACCTTCGTTTTTGCTCATAGGAAAAGTGTAATTTACTTATGCAGTCGCCGCAGCCACACCAAATGGCTCGAGATACTGCAACCACCTGTGATCTGTGCGACCAGTTCCAAGGATTCTCCATGCTGCGCCAACTGGCTCGCGTGGAAGCGTCCTTAATCGCCACCCTAATTCCTTCAAATGTTTATCAGCCTTTAGATGATTGCACTTGTGACAAGCTGAAACGACGTTTTCCCAATTATGTCCACCACCGCGACTGCGCGGAATCACGTGGTCAATTGATGTAGCAGGTGCTGAGCAATAAACGCAGCGACCACCATCTCTGGCAAAAATTGCGCGACGAGAAAGTGGAACCGCGTGACGATAAGGAATTCGAACAAATTTATTGAGTCTTACTACCGATGGCAAAGAAATTTGCCCGCCAGCAAAACGTAAAACTTCGCCGGAATCTTCAACCATTGTTGCTCTGTGGTTAAGAACCAAAATGAGCGCGCGACGATCTGTGATGACACCCAATGGTTCATAGGTGGCGTTTAGAACTAGTGTGCGCGACATCAATCGCTCCCGATCTGGCGCGTGGCTCGTGCCGATTGGGTTATCTTGCACCAAAACACCCGACCGCGTGGGTATTTGATGAGGGCTTTTAGGTAAATATTTGGATACAGTCTTGTCATTATGAGTCAGAGCCTGCGTGATTTTCTGGACTGGATGGCGGGTACTCCCCTTCGCGTTGTAACAATCGTGGTGGCAGCGATCCTGGTCCAAGCCTTTGGAACTCGGGCAATCGCGCGCGCGATGGCCAAGTTAGCTGCGGCGGATTTAGTTCCGGGACCTCGCAACATCGTTTCACGCCAAAAAGAGCGCGCAACCACTTTGGGTGGAGTACTCACAGCAACGCTGAAGTCAGCAACGTGGATTATCGCGACAGCAATGGCACTCGGTGAGTTTGGTTTTGATTTAGGGCCGCTGATTGCGTCCGCTGGTGTAGTTGGCGTTGCACTTGGCTTAGGTGCGCAAACTTTGGTGCGCGATGTTTTGTCCGGAATATTTATGTTGATTGAAGATCAGTATGGCGTAGGTGATTCGGTTTCTGTTTTGGAAATTGAAGGCGTTGTAGAAAAAGTTGGTCTTCGCGTTACAACTGTTCGGGATGGTCAAGGAACATTGTGGTACTTACGTAACGGTGAAATTCTAAAGGTTGGAAATCAATCTCAATCTGGTTGATTAACCATCGAGTTTGCTGCTAACTCCAGATAGATCCACAATTCCGCCTTTAGTGCGGCATCCATTTCGACTCCATTAACCGCTTGGTGCATTGCATTCAACCAAGCATCACGCGCAGCTTGGTTAATTGGAAATTCGGCATGACGCATTCGCAAACGTGGATGCCCACGATTTTCTTGATACGTACTTGGTCCGCCCCAATATTGTTCTAGAAACCACTGCAAACGTTGTGCAGCACCTTTCATGTCAGTTTCAGGGTACATCGGACGCAAAATAGGATCGGTTGCAACCACTGCATAAAACTGAGACACAAGATCTGCGAAGAACTTTTCTCCGCCTACTTGTTCATAAAAAGTGCTCATATCGGAAGGTTAATCTCATTACCTTGATTTGGCGTAGATTTAAATCTGAGAGACATAACACCTAGTGCCAGCACTGGGACGGCAGCAAAGAAACAAAGCCATCCATAGCTAAGTGTTCCAATGATTACTCCTGCTAACGCCCCACCTGCTGCACCTGACAGATTCATAACTAAATCACTTGCACCTTGTGATGACGCCTTAAATACAGGTTCAATGCTTTCAGATAAAAGTGCAGAACCGGCAATAAGAGTGCATGACCAGCCCAGTCCTAGCAAAAACAACCCAATACCAAGCGTGTATGCATCATCAGCCCGGGCAAAGCCTGAAACAACAGTAGACAGAAGCAAGGTTGCAATTCCTATTTGAGTAACTCGAACGCGGCCCAAACGATCACTGAGCCCACCAACAAGTGGAGAAAAGGCGTACATACCTAAAACGTGGATACTGATTACCAAACCAATGATTGTTAGCGTCACATCAACATGTGCCATGTGAACTGGCGTCATAACCATCACCGACACCATTGCTACATGTCCAATAGCTATGGAAAGAATTGCAAAAAGTGCTTTTGGGGTATTTCGAATGTGCTTCAGCGCTTTCTTGGTATCACCCTTTGCAAGCTTGGTGACTGATTCTTTGTTTGCAACTAAGTAGGGATCTGGTCGAAGAAAGATTGCAATCACGATTGTCGCCAAGGCCAATGTCGTAGCAGAGATTAAATATGGCCCAACTAAACGCGGCAAACCAAAGTTTTCTGCCAAGTTTCCTGCAGGCTCCATCAGATTAGGACCCGTTACCGCACCGATTGTTGAACCCCACACAACAAATGACAGCTGCTTTGCACGGGTTTGATCAGTTGCTAAATCAATTGCAGCAAACCGAGCTTGATATCCAGCAGCAGAAGCTGCACCGACCATAAAGGTTCCAAGCAACATTAGAAAGATGTTGCGTTGCGCACCGCCCACAATTGCGAACACCGAACCAATCGCACCTGTGGTGTAACCAACTGATAGCGCCAATCTGCGCCCGCCTTTTGCAGTTAAACGTGCAAGCGGCAACGCTAAAGCGGCAGCCCCTAACACCGCACTAGTTTGGGCAAGTCCGGCCAGAGTTTCTGAATCAGTAATTGATGAAACAAGCAGTGAGCCAGCGGCAACAGTTCCCGCAACACCAACACCGCTTAAAACCTGCGCGCTTGCAAGAGTCCTTACGGTTCTATGTTGCAGCGAAGAGTTTGGCATTATGGAATCAATCGCACCCAAACAGCTGTATCAGTTGGCAATGTGTGTCCTGTTACTGGACCACTTGCAACAAGTATCTGACTGTTACTTGGTAATTGAATTGGTGCACCAAAGTTGATGTAGCACGCGAAATCTCCGGGACGTTCGAAAGCGACAACATCTTTACCCGCTTCGATCCATTCCATGGGACCATCGCCAAGACCAGCTTCGGCCTTGCGAATTGCAAGTGCTTGGCGGTACATCGTTAGTGTTGAACCTTCAACACCATCTTGTGTATCCACTGCGTACTTACCCATCCATGGTGATTGTGGCAACCATGTTTCATCTAGTTTTAATGAATCATTAGTTGAGAAACCAAATCCACCCTTGGGATCAGATGACCAAGGCAAAGGAACGCGGCAACCATCGCGACCACGATCTTGAAAACCGCTCATCTTCCAGCGCGGATCAGTTAGACGATCTTCAGGTAAATCGCGAACTTCTGGCAGTGCAAGTTCTTCACCTTGGTACAGATATGTTCCACCCGGAAGTGCCAGCGTCATCAACGTTGCGCTACGTGCACGAAGCGTTCCGCGAGCAATATTGAGCTTTGATGGATCTCCTTGGCGAGACAGAGTTGTATCTCCGTGATTAGTTAATCCCAGATCCAAACGATCAACAGAGCGCACAACATCGTGATTGTTAAACACCCACGATGTAGGTGCTCCAACTTCAGCTAACGCTTCAATTGAGTTATCAATCTTTTTCTTGATTTCTGCGGCATCCCACAACGTTGTCAGCATTTCAAAGTTAAATGAGTTCTGAAGTTCATCTGCGCGTACGTATCGAGCGATACGAGATGCAGGACTTACCCACGCTTCAGCTACAGCCATGCGATCTCCTGGGTATGAATCAAAAATCTTGCGCCATGAACGATAGATATCGTGAACGCCTTCTTGATCCCAGAAAGGTTTGTGTTCTGTGCCCAGCATCGTTGCGGTTGGATCGATGCGAATATCTGGCAAGCCAGCTTCTTTCACCATTCCATGTGCAACATCGATTCGGAAACCATCAACACCACGATCTAGCCAAAACTTTAAAACATCTTCTAAGTGATCTTTTACTTCTTGGTTTTCCCAGTTCAGATCTGGTTGTTCGACTGCAAATAGGTGCAAGTACCACTGACCTGGTGTGCCATCAGCTTCGGTAATGCGATGCCAGGCTGGTCCGCCAAATACTGCTTCCCAGTTGTTGGGTGGAAGATCGCCGTTTTCACCTTTTCCATCGCGGAACATGTAACGATCACGTTCTTTTGATCCTGGCTTTGCAGCTAGTGCTTCTTTAAACCACTTGTGTTCACTTGATGTGTGATTAGGAACGATGTCAACGATTAATTTGATGCCGAAATCATGTGCTTCTTTGATCAACTGTTCTGCCTGTGCCAATGTTCCGTAAGCAGGCTCGATATCCATGTAATCAGCGACGTCATAGCCATGATCATGTTGTGGTGATGGATACCAAGGAGAAATCCAAATTGCATCAATACCTAATGAATGTAAGTAAGGAAGACGAGAACGAATACCTTCAACATCGCCGATGCCATCACCATTTGAGTCAGCAAATGACCGTGGATAAATTTGGTAGGTAACTGCATCTCTCCACCAAGGGCGCTCTTCGCGTGAAGCTAACGTGCTCATCATTACTCCGTTTCGAGATATTGCGTCAGGAACTCTCGCTCAGCATCATTGATGGGCCGAGATTTCTTTGTATCCATAGAGACTGTTACTTGAACTGTTTTAACGCGTGCAACTAATTCATCACCATTTTTCATCTCATATGTAAGACCAAAAGATGAGTTTCCAATTGAATGCACCCAGATTTCGATATCAATGTAAATATCACCTGTGTAAATCGGTGCAATGAAATCTACTTCTGCTCTAGCTACAACCATCTCGTGCATTTTGGACCAGGTGTAGCGAGCTTCTTGGGCATAGACCAAATAAGTTGCGTTGTTTACGTGACCAAATGCATCAAGGTCGCCCCAACGAACATACTGTTTGTTTTGAGATCTCATTAGCGAGTCAACTTTCGATATGTCATGCGATGAGGGCGTGATGCTTCAGAGCCCAAACGCTCAATCTTGTTTGCTTCATAGCTTTCAAAGTTTCCTTCAAACCAGAACCACTTTGCATCACCTTCATAAGCCAAGATGTGTGTTGCTACACGGTCCAGGAACCAACGATCGTGAGAGATCACAACTGCGCACCCTGGAAATTCCAGCAGCGCATTTTCAAGTGATCCCAGAGTTTCAACATCAAGGTCGTTTGTTGGCTCATCCAGTAGCAATAGGTTTCCACCCTGCTTTAGCGTTAGAGCTAAGTTCAGACGGTTTCGTTCACCACCTGAAAGGATTCCCGCAGCTTTCTGCTGATCCGGTCCCTTAAAACCAAAGCAAGAAACATATGCGCGTGAAGGCATTTCAACTTGGCCAACCTTTATAAAGTCATTGCCATCTGAAACTACTTCCCACAAAGATTTCTTAGGATCGATGCCGCCACGGCTCTGATCAACGTAAGAAATCTTTACAGTTTCACCAATTTTCACTGCACCAGAATCTGGTTCTTCCATACCCATCAAAGTCTTAAACAATGTTGTTTTACCAGCACCGTTTGGACCGATGATTCCAACGATTCCGTTACGTGGCAAAGTAAATGAAAGATCTTCAATAAGAACGCGATCTCCGAAGCCCTTAGTTAAGTTATTAACTTCAATAACAACATTTCCAAGGCGTGGGCCAGGTGGAATCTGAATCTCTTCAAAGTCCAACTTACGCATCTTGTCGGCCTCTGCCGCCATTTCTTCATAGCGTGCAAGACGCGCCTTTGACTTAGCTTGGCGACCCTTTGCATTTTGGCGAACCCAGTCCAGTTCTTCGGCCAAACGCTTGGCACGCTTTGCATCTTTTTGACCTTCAACCTTTAGACGTGCTGCTTTTGTTTCAAGGTAAGTCGAATAATTTCCTTCATATGGGTATGCACGACCGCGGTCGAGTTCAAGAATCCACTGTGCAACGTTGTCCAAGAAGTATCTATCGTGAGTAATCGCTACAACTGCGCCTGCATATTTATTGAGGTGTTGTTCTAGCCACAAAACAGATTCAGCATCCAAGTGGTTTGTAGGCTCATCCAGCAGCAAAAGATCTGGTGCTTGTAACAACAACTTACATAAAGCAACGCGACGCTTTTCTCCACCAGATAAAACAGAAACATCTGCATCGGCAGGTGGGCAACGAAGTGCATCCATTGCTTGCTCTAATTGTGAATCTAATTCCCAAGCATTGCGGTGATCAAGCTGCTCTTGCAGCTCTCCCATTTCAGCCAACAACTTGTCGTAATCTGCATCAGGATTTGCCATTTCCGCGCTGATTTCATCAAAGCGCGCGAGCATTGCAACAGTTTCAGCAACACCCTCTTTAACGTTATCGATAACATTTTTTGTCTCATCAAGAACTGGCTCTTGCAACAAAATTCCAACTGTGTAGCCCGGAGTCAGGTATGCCTCACCATTTGATGGTTGCTGTAATCCGGCCATGATCTGCAAGACGGTGGACTTACCCGCACCGTTAGGACCAACCACGCCGATCTTGGCGCCTGGATAAAACATGATCGTGACGTCATCAAGGATGACCTTGTCACCGTGCGCTTTACGCGCCTTCTTCATCGTGTAAATGAACTCAGCCATGGAATGAAACCTTAGTGGTAGTGACGGGTAGACTATGCATTACGACCCTCCTACAAGCGCCTGTAGCTCAGTCGGATAGAGCACCCGCCTTCTAAGCGGGTTGTCGCAGGTTCGATTCCTGCCAGGCGCGCACCGATCTTTTTAAAAACATAAAAGAACCCAGGGCTACCCTCGCGGCCCCGGGTTCTTTTATTTATTTATTGAGTTTTAGATTACTTGTTTGCGCGGGCGAGTAGTTCTTTCGCCTTAGCAAGGAATGTGCCCTCGATAGCAATGAAGCCAGCTGAGGCTGCAGATGCTGCACACTCTGGTGACAAGAAGTACTCAGCGAGCTGCTTAACAGCTGCTCCCTTTGTCTTGTCTGTGTATGAAGTCTCTAACAACATGTAGCTGATGATTCCTAGTGGGTATGCACCAGCAACCTTTGTGTTGTAGTCGAATGTAACGATTCCGTCAGCAGCTTGCTTTGCTTCACCTAGGAATGCTGATGTCGAAGCTGAATCTGGAAGTGCGAAGTTTCCTGATGCGTTACCAACGTATGCAGCACGGAGACCAAATGAAGTTCCCCATTGCTTCTCTGCGTAAGTGATTGAGTATGGAGACTTCGAAGCAAGAGTTGCAACACCCTGCGAACCGTTTGCACCAACAATACGACCGATATTTGCGGTGTCGTTGATGTTTCCTGGGAACGCTGTTGTGAATGCATCGTTAGCTGGCTTTGTCCAAACTGTTGGAGCTACACCATTCAGGAAACGTGTGAAGTTGTTGGAAGTTCCTGAAGTATCTGAGCGGAAAACAACCTTGATTGGCTTGTTAGGAAGTGTGTAGTAAATATTCTTTGTGCCTGAACGAAGAACGATTGGCTTGCCGCTCTTATCAACAGCAACGTTTCCTGCTGCATTCTTCTTGTAAACAACAGTCTTTACAGAACGGTTGTTGTCAGCAACGATTGCTGGATCGTTCCACTTTGTAATTTGACCAGCAAAAATCTTTGCAATTGTTTCAGAAGAAAGGTAGATGTCCTTCTTTGCAGGAAGGTTAACTAGAACTGCAATAGGAGCTGCAACGATTGGTGCATGGAAAATTGTTGAACGCTTGTTAGCACCTGTGTGTGCTGAATCTGAAAACCAAAAATCTCCGATTCTGTTATCAGAGTTGTTCTTGCCTGTTCCAGAACCAGTTGATGTGTAAACAAATGAATGTCCAGTCTTTTGAGCAAAGCCTGCCTTGCAAGCTTCTACAAGAGGAACCACAAATGATGCACCTGAACCAGCTAGGTCAACGGCGTGTGCTGGCGCTGCGCCAGAAACTGCGATTACTGCGGCAAGGACTAGTGCCTTTGCCTTCTTTGAAAACGTCATTACATACCTTTCGTAGGAGGGTAAAACTTTTACACCCACGAAAGTAATCAGCCAGAGTTACGTAAAAGTGAGAATTAAGTAAACAAATCCCCTACCTTAAGTGAACAACAGGTGTTATCCGAACCGCCCTGTCACGTAATCTTCAGTGCGCTTATCCTGTGGAGAAGAGAAGATTTTGCTGGTAGGTGCAGCTTCGACCATCACCCCAGGACCACCGTCCGATAAGAAGAAGGCTGTGTAGTCCGATACACGAGCAGCTTGCTGCATATTGTGGGTCACGATCACGATGGTCATTGTTTTTGCTAATTCAGAGATCGTCTCTTCAATGCGGAAGGTTGAACCAGGATCTAGAGCAGAACAAGGCTCGTCCATAAGAAGAACTTGAGGCGCAACAGCTAGGGAGCGAGCAATACATAAACGCTGTTGCTGCCCACCTGAAAGTGCTCCACCGTGCTCGCCTAAACGATCCTTAACTTCACTCCATAATCCTGCACGAACAAGACAGGATTCCAGGATCTCATCGGTATTACTGCGCTTAAGTTGAGCAAGTTTTAGACCAGATAAAACATTCTCCCCAATTGTCATAGAAGGGAATGGGTTTGGCTTCTGGAAAACCATACCGACGCGCAAGCGGATCTTTGTTACATCAGTTCCTGGGGCGTAAATATCCTTGCCATCTAGCAAAACTTCACCAGCGAGCGCTGCCGTAGGAATGAACTCGTGCATGCGGTTTAGCGTGCGCAAATATGTTGACTTACCGCAGCCTGAAGGTCCGATCAAAGCGGTGACAGTGCCTGCAGCAAAGTCCAACGAAACATCTGAGAGCACATGCTTAGTACCAAACCATGCGTGAACTCCACGTGTCTCAAGGCCAGTACCTAGAACGTTTGTACCTGGAACGCGTTGCTCACGGTTACCTGCAACTGATGCAAGAGATGATGGCGTCGTTGTCTGCATTTTTTTCTCCATATTGTTTTCGTTGTTTGAATTCTCAGTCGGAGCCATGTCAGGAAGCCTTTCGTCCACTTAGGTAGCGAGCTAAACCAAATAAAACCATAATCAGGATGAGCAGGATAAGCATTCCGCCCCACGCTCTTGCGTATGCCTCTTCTGTTCCACCTGTTAGGAATGCTTTCCAAATGTAAAACGGTAGCGATCCCATAGGACCAGAAGTTGGATTGAAGTTCAAGGCATCTGCGCCACCTGAAACAAGAAGGATGGGAGCCGTTTCTCCGATGATGCGAGCGACTCCTAGGATTACCGCTGTAACTAATCCGCTCTTGGCAGCAGGAACAACTACTCCAGAAACCGTGCGCCACTGAGTAGCACCCAGTGCTACTCCGGCTTCTCGAAGATCATTTGGAATCAGAAGAAGCATTTCTTCTGCGGTTCGCGCAATTGTTGGAATCATCAAAATACTCAATGCCAAAGAGCCCATCAAACCAGTTAACTCTTGCGTTACAGGGATGACCAAGATTGAAAGAATAAACAGACCAGCAACGATTGATGGCACACCGCTCATTGCTTGGACGAGGAACTTAATTGGCCGGGCCAATTTTCCTTTAATCTCTGTCAGGTAAAGCGCTGTCAGCAGACCAATTGGGAAACTCACGATAAGAGCGCCGCCCACCATAATCAAGGTACCGATGAGTGCATGTATCAGTCCACCTGATGTAACCGGGTCATTAACAGAAGCCATGGTCATGTCATTGGTAAACATGCCAAAGTGAATTCCCTTGTAGCCCTTCAGGAAAACAGTTGAAACGATGCTGACAATTGGAATCAGGGTTAATGTCATTGCAAGAAATGCAAAACTGCTGAGCAACGAATCCTTTGCTGCCGCTAAATCACGCAGACGTAGTTGCTGCACAAAAATCAAAAGGCTTGCAAAGAAAAAGTATGATGCAGCAAAACCCAACTTGCCACTTAGTCCAGTGAACTCTACGGCTGCGCCTGCCAAAACAGCGGCCAAAGCTAATATTGCCGCGGTGGCCAATCGCTGCGCGATTGATGTACCCCAAGGTGTTTGGGGTTTTGGAATCGTAGTTTGTGTCATCGTCCTTTTTTCCCAAACTTATTGATCAATAGGTCAGAGATAGCGTTTACCGTCAATGTGAGAAGGAACAAAACAAGTCCTGCTGCCATAAGTGCATTTACCTCGTCTGGGCCAGCTTCCCCAAACTTCAAAAGAATCAGTGAGGCAACGTTTCCACCGGCACCAAAGAGGACCTGCCAGTTGATCTGATAAACAACGTTAAGAACTGTGTAAACCGCAACGGTTTCACCCATCGCGCGACCAAGACCTAACATCGCTCCACCAACGACACCGCCGCGGCCATAAGGAATAACAACCGCGCGAATCATTGCAAGTTTTGATGCACCTAATGCATAAGCAGCTTGCACTCGATCCAAAGGTGTTTGATCAAAGATTTCGCGAGAAATTGCAGTGACGATTGGAATAATCATGATTGCAAGGACTAAGCCTGCAATAAACGGTGAGCGCTCAAAGATTGGTGCAGGAACATCAAAAAATGGAATAAAGCCCAGATACTTATTGAGAAGTTTTGCCCAGTATTCCGCGCTGCTCATCAGGACTATGAAGCCCCAGAAACCAAAGAGCAGTGATGGGAAGGCGGCCATAAGATCGATTAAAGAAACTAGGAATCTCTTCACTGGACCACGAGCATAAAATGTTAAATACAAAGCACTCAAGACTGCGATGGGAACTCCAACAATGACTGCAATGAGCGCAGTCAAGAATGTTCCAATTAGCATTGCACCAAGACCAAAGGTGCTTTCAGCAACCTTGCCCTCGGCATCTTGCAATACTTCCCACTTAGATTCAGTTAAGAAAGAAAGTTGCTCGACACGCAAAACACTTATTCCTTTTAGTGACAAGAACAGTGCAATCAACCCAAGAATGACCAAAGATGTCATTCCACCAATGGTGACAACTGCGCGAAAGATTTGATCAGATCGACGGGGCCGAGTCGTAATTTCACGAGGGGCAGGAATATCTGCCAGCTTGTTTTCAAGCAATGTCATGGGCTGAATCTTGTACACATTGGGGATTTTTTACATAGACCGAAGATGTCTAGAAGGTTAACAAAAGGTGAAATCACCCCTTTCCCCCTAAGGTTGCCCCCATGCCTAACGAACAAGCCAACCTGATCTGGATCGACTGCGAAATGACCGGGCTTTCCCTTGAAAAAGATGTCCTGGTCGAAATCGCTGTCCTTGTGACTGACTCAGATTTAAATGTCATCGGCGAAGGCGTCGATGTAGTCATCAAAGCCACCCCCGAACAGCTTGCTGGCATGAATGAATTTGTGACTCAGATGCACACCAATTCTGGTCTGATTACTGAAATTCCGAATGGCATCTCGGTACAAGAGGCAGAAGCCAAAGTCATTGCTTATTTAGAAAGTGCATCCACACAACCAGGAAAATCTCCTCTGGCAGGAAATTCGGTCAGCGTTGATCGTTCATTCATTGCACGCGATATGCCGTTGCTTAATGAGTACCTGCATTATCGAACCGTTGATGTTTCTTCGATCAAAGAGTTAACCCGCAGATGGTTTCCCAAGGCGTACTTTGCTGCCCCTGCAAAGACTGGCAACCACCGCGCCCTTGGTGACATCCAAGATTCAATCGCCGAGTTGGCTTATTACCGACAAGCAGTCTTTATCTCAGCACAAAATGAGGAGCCAACCACCGCTTAACAGCGGGTAGACTTAGTAACTCATGGTGGACGTAGCTCAGCTGGTAGAGCACCCGGTTGTGGTCCGGGATGTCGCGGGTTCGAGCCCCGTCGTTCACCCCAAGTTTTAAGCAGCAAACCTTTGCACCAATAAGTAGAGAGCCGGACTGAAATGATTTTCGACGTCGTTGTTGAAATCCCAGCGGGATCACGTAATAAGTACGAGATCGACCACATCACCGGTGAGGTGCGCCTAGATCGCATGCTCTTTACTTCAACGCGTTATCCCTATGACTACGGCTTTGTTAAGAACACCCTGTCTCAAGATGGCGATCCGCTAGATGCTCTGATCATGTTGGATGAGCCGACTTTCCCTGGTTGCGTGGTTTCGTGCCGCGTAATTGGCATGCTTAATATGACTGATGAGGCTGGCGGAGATGACAAATTGCTTTGCGTAGCAGCCGGTGATGTTCGCAAGTCATATCTGCAGGATTTAAATGATGTGCCTGCTTATGAATTATCTGAAATTAAGCACTTCTTTGAAGTGTACAAAACACTAGAGCCAGGTAAGTCTGTACAAGGTGGCGAGTGGGTTGGACATGAAGAAGCAGAACTTGAAATCAATGCTTCATACCAGCGGTACAAGGATGGACACTAGCCTTTAGGCAAAACCTTCTCTGGACAGCTTTTCAGAATTCGAATCATCGCTTCTTTTTCTGGTGCGGTAAACCACAATTTGTATTTTAGTTTTACTGCTATCTGCCGCGAAACATAATCACAACGAAAACTCTTTAGCGGTGGCAACCACGTTGCTGCATCGCCATCACCTTTTTGTGAATTCAATCTTCCCTTAACCGCCAAAAGATTGATTGGATCATTTGCAAAAGCGGTTCGCTCTTTAATGCTCAACTTAAATGCACCGGTTTGCCAGGCATTTGATAGCGCAACCACATGGTCGATTTGAACTTCCATACTGCTGGTGTTTCCACGCACAAAGTTAATCGTTTCACCTGAAAATGGGTCGATCAAAGTTCCGGATTCAACAACGCAGTCGCGAGTTTTTTCCCTGAAAACTTCATTGCTTAAGTCGCGCTTCAAAATATCGTTACGAGTATCGCAACCATTGCGGTCAACGTCGGCCCATGTTTGTCCAAATTGGGCACGCGTGTAACCAGTTTTGGCTGCGCGCCCCTTTGTGACCTGTTGTTCGATTACCGACAGCGCGGTGGTAGCTGATTCAGCCTGTGCTGGAGTTATCCCCGCCACAAGAAGCCCCAAAACTAGGGCAATCCTGATTTCCAGAAGACTCATGAATTAAGTATGCGGGTGTCGGGAATGTGCGTCCAGACCGTGGTTGCTGATAGGTTTCCCCCTGCATTCAAGCGTTTCCGGCGCCTGGATGCTTCGGGTGGTTAGCTCAGTTGGTAGAGCAGGTGACTCTTAATCACCGGGTCGGGGGTTCGAGTCCCTCACCACCCACTTACGTAAGTAAGCCCGAATTCGAGGTATTTCCCAATAAAAACAAAAAGGGCTGAGGCTATTTGCCCCAGCCCCTTTAATCCAAATAACTATGCTCCGATTGCTCTAATCTGGAAGAACCACAATGCAATGATTCCCACAGCTGAGATTGCCATAAAAATCTCAGGTGATGCCTTGCGTGCATTTCTGTTCCACGTTGAGTCTTCACTTGCAGGAATGTCTTTAACATATGCCGCTGTGTCGCCAAAAACTCCCATTGCGAAAATCAAGAAAAATGCTTCGACAATGCTCACGATGACTTTCCAGTCAGTTTGCACTCCTGAAGAAAGATCGGCGAAAGCAGTTATTGCAAAAATTGCAAGGTTTGAAAAAAGCCCGACCAGCATTACTGATGAGGTTTGTGAAGCTGCAATCCCATAACGCTTCTCGTTTATTTCACGTTGATCCATAGTATTTCCTGTCTGGGAAGAACCAATTTGGTTGAAAGAAATCTATGGGGTCAAAGCTCCACTTTCAAGAATCTCTAAGTTAACTCCAAGTTAACGTGATGAAGTTTTGAGCGTGCCTCAAAGCCCTGTCGTGACTGGGACGGGGGTTCGAGTCCCTCACCACCCACTTACGTAAGTAAGCCCGAAAGCAAGAACAATTTAAGCCCCTTCGTAGGCTTTTTTCATCATAGCCAAATCAATCTTCTTCATTCCAAGCATCGCTTGCATCGCTCGTTGTGAACCTTCGGCATCGGGGCCAGCCAAATAATTACTCATCACAGGTGAGGTAACTTGCCAAGAAATTCCAAACTTGTCTTTGAGCCAACCGCATTGGCTTTCTGCTCCACCATCAGCGGTCAAGATTTCCCAGTACTTATCGATTTCGGCTTGATCAGCACAAGGGATCTGAAAAGAGATTGCCTCGGTATGCGGAAACTGTGGGCCGCCATTTAAACCAACAAATGGGCGTCCAAACATGGTGAAGTTAACGACGATTTCTTCGCCTTGTTTGTTTCCCGGAGTATCAGTTGGTGCAATCCAGTTATCCGAAACTGAGGTATTCGGAAAGATGCTTGCATAGAAATTTGCTGCTTCGCGAGCCTGACCGTTGAACCACAGACATGTTGTTAACTCCATGGGTCCAGATTACTTCAGGCAAATAAAAAAGACACCCTCACCTAGTCATTAGGCAAGGGTGTCTTCCTAGGATTACTTGGCTGCGCCTGCTTCTTTGGCTCCAGGAACTTCTAGAAGCTTTCCTGTCTCTACTTCATAAACGTATCCATGAATTGGAATGTTCTTTGGAACTAGTGGGTGACGCCGAATGCGCTCGACATCTTCAACAACTGCCTTGTTGCGATCTGCAATAGTTAGCCAATCGATGTAGGCAGCCTCAGTTGATCCTGGCCCCTTGCCTACATCGTAGAAACCTTCTTCGCCAAGTGCTGCTGTCTCAAGGCTCTTAGCTAGCAAGCCACGCATAACTTCATCAGTAAAGAACTCCATACCGCAATTGCTGTGGTGGATAACAAACCATTCTTTTGTGCCGAGAAGCTTGTATGAAATAACTAGTGAACGAATTGCATCATCTGATGCTCGTGCACCTGCGTTACGGATAACGTGTGCATCTCCTTCACTTAATCCTGCGTACTTTGCTGGATCAAGACGTGCATCCATGCAAGTCAAAATCGCGAACTGACGAGCAGGTGGCAAGGCAAGCTTTCCCTTTTCGCCAAAACCTTCGACATACTTCTTATTAGCATCCAATACTTCATTCAAGACTGACATTAATTGCTCTCCGATTTCAGATCTAACAAGAGTGGTCCTCTCGTTTGTTGGGAAAAATTATCAGGGTCAAATCAATAAGAAAACTCAATAATCTCTCGCAATTGCAAAGGTCATGCAGATGCAATTGAGCCAGCAAAAACTCAAAACACCATTTACACTTACAGCATGCTGGGTGGAATCAATAACGGGCTCTTCTTGCAATCCTTTGGCGGATTTGCAGCATTAGCGCTGTTGATTCTTGTGCTGAAGTGGGGATTTTCATCCAACAAGCGCTTGATCATCACGCCGATAAAAGCTGGAAAGAAAGATCAATACGGATTGCTCACACCCCTGCAAACTCCCAGCAATTACATCGAAGCTCAGATGAGTTTGCAAAAGTTAACTGATGCCAATATCAAAGCCACGTTGACACAGACCCTAGATGGACCGCAGCTGATGGTTTTTGAAAAGGACCTAAAGATCGCCCAAACTGTCCTGAAAAGTTAACCTGACATTCACTTCGACATCTGAGTTAGTAGCACGCTCAAGACAATAATTGAATTGCTTCCCCGCCCATGTTCGGTACTAGAAGGGAAGTTGTCATGTCGTCACTAATTGATTTTCCAACTTGCTATGTATGCCGTTCTATTGAGTTGGAAATTGTTACAAATGATGAGTTTGGTCCCATGACCCTGTGCGGTGAATGTGGATACTCCTGGATTGCAAAGTTCGAAGATTTCGAACATCCAATCCTTCGCAGCGTAGCTTCGTAAGTTAGCTACCGTTAGACCAGCGAACCGCGCATTTCAAAAGCTTGGGCAACTCTACCTACTGACACTACAAAGGCTGCAGTTCGTAGGTCTACTGAGTACTGCTTAGAAACTTTGTGAACATTGCCAAAGGCTTTTTCCATTCGCACATCTAATTCACGGCGGAATTTATCGATGGGCCAACTAAATTCTTGAATGTTTTGGGTCCATTCAAAGTATGAGCCCATAACACCGCCTGAGTTAGCTAAAATATCGGGCACGATCACAACGCCTTGGACTCGAAGTTCGCGATCTGCTGCAATTGACAGTGGCTGGTTAGCGCCTTCAATAATGAAATCTGCGTTGATCTTGTTCATATTGCTTTCATTGATTACACCGCCCAGTGCAGCGGGAATAAGAACATCGCACTTTACTTCAAGAACTTCGGCTGCACCGATACGTTCGTCTGCTTGCACATCTGCAAGTGACTTAACATTAAAAATTGATGCAATATCAATTCCCTTTTTGTCCACGATTCCTCCAGAAACATCGGAGATAGCAATGACCTTCATGCCAAGTTCTTGGCACACAAGGGCTGCATATCGTCCGACGTTTCCAAAGCCTTGAATTGCAACTGTCGCGCCTTTGACCTTTACATCATTTTTTTCCAAAGTTGCAGCTGTAATTTGTGCTACTCCACGACCTGTTGCTTCCTCACGTCCCGGTGCTCCGAACAGTTCAACTGGCTTGCCAGTTACACATGCAGGTTGAAAGCCTTCAAGTCTGTGGAACTCATCCATCAACCAAGCCATCGTTTTTGCATCTGTTCCCATATCTGGGGCCGGAATATCGCGATGGTGACCAAGCACGTGGACTAGGGAACGGGTCCAACGTCGGATGATTTCTTCTTTTTCGATAGGAGATAGTTTTGATGCATCAACTGCCACGCCACCTTTTGCTCCACCAAATGGAACATCAATCAGCGCAGTTTTCCATGTCATCAAAGATGCTAAAGCGCGGACTTCATCAAGATCTACATCTTGGTGAAAACGGATGCCGCCTTTGCGTGGTCCGCGGGCACTTGAATGCTGGACTCGATAACCCGTGAGGACTTCCACATCGTCGCCTCGACGAAGTGGAATAGAAATGACTACTTCTCGTTCACAACTACTCAGCGCGGAAATAACTCCCGGCTTTAGTCCCAGGATTTCTCCTGCTTGGGCAACTTTTTCATTAACTTCGCTAAATGCAGATGGGCCAGAATGTGTCATGGAAGGACAGTAGAAAGGATGTCTAACGGAAAGAAGGTTTTTTGGGTTTATTCTCTATGAAATCGGGGTGAACGACCCGCCCGTTAGGCGGGAAGTAGCTCAGAAAGAAGCTGCTCTACTCGCTTCTTGATCTGATCACGAATCACCCGCACCGCTTCTATGCTCTGATCTGCTGGGTCATCTAGAACCCAATCTTCATATCGCTTTCCAGGGTAAATCGGACAAGCATCACCACAGCCCATTGTTATAACTGCATCAGAAGCGCGAACAACTTCATCAGTTAATGGCTTTGGAAATTCATGAGTAATGTCAATTCCAACTTCAGACATTACCTCGATCACGATTGGCGAAATACTCTCTCGAGGCGCTGAACCCGCAGAGCGAACAACTACTTTGTCGCCCCCAAGTTGGGATGTGAATCCTGCAGCCATTTGTGATCGCCCAGAATTGTGAACGCAAACAAATAAGACATCTAGGGCACCATGGACTTCAGGATTTGTTGATTTGAGTAATGCTTTCAATCTGTCATTTGAGAATCGCTCAGCTAAAGATGGTAAATAAATTTTTACTTCACTCGTTGCATCTAATAATTCATAAGATTCAAAAACATACTTTTCGACAGTTTCAAGTGCAAATTGGTTTTTATGGAAGGCGTACAATCGCTCAGCAGACTTAAGCAACAACCCTCGAACGTCATCTAGGACTACAAAACCTTCAAGGTGGGACTTCTTTTCCATTACCATCCTCCAAAATTGAGTCTCAGTTGGCTCTATGTCGACAGGCTAGAGAGGAATTCCAAAGTACTGATGACCTAAAGGTGAACAGATGGCTAACAAGAAGCGTTATGCCATAAGCTCGGCTAACAAGCTCTCAACTCGGCCCTTAATCTCATCTCGAATAACGCGAACTGATTCAATCCCCTGCCCAGCAGGGTCATCTAGCACCCAATCCTCGTAACGCTTTCCAGGGTAAAACGGACAAACATCTCCGCAACCCATAGTGATGACTGCATCTGATTCTTGGACTGCTTCGGTTGTTAGAACCTTTGGAGTGTTATTTGCAATGTCAATTCCAACTTCGGCCATAGCTTCAACTGCAATTGGATTGATTGAATCTTTTGGGGCGCTTCCTGCGGAAAGAACTTCGACTCGGCCCTTTCCAAGTTCGCGCATGAAGCCTGCAGCCATCTGTGATCGGCCTGCGTTATGAACACAGACGAAGAGAACGGTTGGTTTATTTGTCATTTGTAAGCACCTTCGATAGGCCCAGGCCAATGATGGCTCCGAGAATTTGAGCAGCAATAAACTTAAGTACACATTCGGGTGCGATTCCTGCGAATGAATCAGAGAAAATTCGACCCACGGTCACGGCTGGATTTGCAAAGGATGTTGAGCTTGTGAAGAAGTAAGCACTACCAATCCACGATGCAACGATTGCTGGGATCAAGGCTGTTTTTTCTTGATGGATCATCAGATTAATGATCAAGATTAATCCTGCCGTTGCAACGATTTCGCCTAAGTATTGGTTGCCGCCGCTACGCACCTTTGTTGAGATCTCAATTAACTTATGGCTAAACATCGCATTTGCCAATATCGCACCGCTTATTGCGCCAGTTGTTTGTGCTATTGCGTATTGAATAAAAGTCACAAAGTTGGTCCGTTTTTGAATCAGATCAACCATTGTCACAATTGGGTTGAAATTAGCGCCGCTAATTGGCCCAAGAATTTGAATTAAGACAGCTAACCCAAAGACTGTTGAGATTGTGTTGATTAAGAGCTGAACGCCAACATCTTCTGAAAGATTGGTGGCCATAATTCCTGAGCCGACAACTATCGCAACCAGTAATGTCGAACCCAGGAACTCGCCTAACGCTTTCTTCATGTCGCGAAGAGTACATCCCGTGAATGAACAAGTTGTGAATAACACAAAACCCCACCAGCCACAGTGGCCGATGGGGGTTTGTTTAAGGCTTGTTACGAAACAGCGATCACGTCTACTACGAAGATCAAGGTCTCATTTGGACCGATTGGACCTGATCCATTTGGACCATATCCCTTGTCTGCTGGAATAACGAGCAAACGACGTCCACCGACCTTGGCACCTGGCAAACCTTCCTGCCATCCAGCGATTACGCCAGATAGTGGGAATGTTGCTGGCTGTCCGCCATCCCATGAAGATTCGATCAATGCACCATTAGACCAAGTCATCAATGTGTAATGAACTGTCAAAGTTGACGTTGGAAGAATTTCTGTTCCGGTTCCAACGATTAAGTCTTGTGTCTGCAAAGTTGTTGGAGCTGCACCAGTTGGAGCTGTGATTGTTGGTGCCTCGCCAGCGTTACCTGTTACGACTGGAAATCCTGCTGCTGATTCTGACACTGTGTCATCTCCTCCGAGTGTTGTAAATGAAGCAAAAGCAATTGCTAATACGGCTAAAACCGCAAATACTTTTAATAAGGTTTTCTTTGGCATGGTTCTCCTTGTTATTCGATTTCGCCGATTAATTTAAACTCGCCATCACCGATCTGGCCTTGTGAGCGGTAAAGCTCTAACTTGGCACGAGTATCGGCAATATCAAGGTTGCGCATGGTTAGTTGTCCAATGCGATCTACTGGACCAAATGCAGCGTTTTCTGTGCGCTCCATTGAAAGCTTTTCAGGGTGATAGCTAAGTCCTGGGCCAGTTGTATTGATGATCGAATAATCATCACCCCGGCGCATGCGAATAGTTACTTCTCCCGTGACTGCAGATGCAACCCAACGCATCAGTGATTCGCGAAGCATTAATGCTTGTGGATCAAACCAGCGACCTTCATACAAAAGGCGTCCTAGTCGGCGACCTTCGGCATGGTAATTAGCAATTGTGTCTTCATTGTGGATTGCACTGATCAAACGCTCGTATGCAATAAATAGCAGCGCCATTCCTGGTGCTTCGTAAATTCCACGGCTCTTAGCTTCAATAATTCTATTTTCGATTTGATCAGCCATTCCTAAACCATGGCGACCGCCAATTGCGTTGGCTTCCTTCATCAAATCAACAATATCAACAAATGACTTACCGTTAATGGAAACAGGGCGTCCTTGATTAAAGGTGATTTTTACATCTTCAGTATCGATCTTGACCGCAGGATCCCAGAATCGAACGCCCATGATTGGCTGAACAAGTTCTACGGAGGTATCTAGATTTTCAAGACTCTTTGCTTCGTGCGTTGCACCCAAGATGTTTGCATCAGTTGAATACGCCTTTTCAGTGCTGTCGCGGTAAGGAAGTCCGTGTGCAACTAACCACTCAGACATTTCCTTGCGTCCACCAAGTTCGGTTACAAAATCTTGATCCAGCCAAGGCTTGTAAATTCTTAGGTTTGGATTTGCAAGCAGGCCGTAACGGTAAAAACGTTCGATGTCATTACCTTTGTAGGTAGAACCATCGCCCCAAATTTCAACTGAATCCTGGTGCATCGCACGAACCAACATTGTTCCGGTTACTGCGCGACCCAAAGGTGTGGTGTTGAAGTATTGCTTGCCACCTGAGCGAATATGAAAAGCTCCGCAAGCAATCGCTGCAAGACCTTCTTCAACTAGTGCATTTTTGCAATCAACTAGGCGTGAAATCTCTGCGCCGTATTCCTTTGCGCGACCTGGAACTGAATCTATATCTGGCTCGTCATACTGGCCAAGATCTGCGGTGTAAGTGCAAGGAACTGCGCCTTTATCGCGCATCCAGGCAACGGCCACTGATGTGTCGAGACCGCCAGAAAAAGCGATTCCGACCTTTTCACCAACTGGAAGTGATGCGAGGACCTTAGACATGCCGTAAGTCTAACGGATGTTAAGAGTGGAAAGTTTCTTCTCTAAAGCAGGCTGCACACCCCATTGAGCGGTAATTTCACGGTATCTATCGATATCTATCTGCTCTGGCTTTGCATCAGTCTTTACTGCGCGGATCATCAAGTTACGAGGTGTGTGTTCTCCCCCGATAAATTCAATTACTTCAACTCGATATCCAACAAGTCTTAATAACTGTGCCCTGAATGAATCAGTTAGTAAGTCACCCAGACGTTCCTTCATCAATCCAAACTTTGTAAGTGCGCCCCAAGGTTCAGGTGCTGCATCAATCTGTTTTTGAATATCATGATGGCAACATGGTGCGATTAACAAAAGTTTAGAACCACCATTCACCGCCCAGGCTATTGCATCATCTGTTGCGGTATCGCAGGCATGCAAAGCAATAGCAATGTCTGCTGTCTCTGCCGTCGTTTTTGAAATCTCTTCTGCCTTGAAAGAAATCGTTTTTGTAATGCCAAGCTTTTCAGCAATTGCATTGTTGCGATCTCTAGATTCGGGTCGGACATCGATGCCTGTTACAACAACTGGAATGCCAGAGTTCATCAGGAACTGATGGGCTGCAAAAGTTAAATATGCGTGGCCACAACCAAGGTCAGTGATACGAAGTGGTTGTGCAGTAGTTGGCTTATGGATCTGACCTGCTTCGATTGCTGCGTTTAATGCAGGCGATAACAACCGCAAGAACTCTTCTACTTGTTTGTACTTATCTTGGCGAGAAGGTTTGATGACACCCTTTGCATCAGCGATTCCAACTTCTCGCAAGAAAGGATCACTGGAATCTAGCAATCTGTCTTTCTTCTTATCGTGAGCCAGATTTTGTTCAGAACTACGTTTTTCGGTATGCACCTGGGCATCACCGCTTTTGGTCACTCGTATCGAATACGCCTGGCTAGTGCTTTCCACCGTGATGTTTGCATATCCGCTATCTAGAAGTTGATCCACTTCTAATGCGGTGGGCAAAAGATTCTTTGTCGTTGTCGCTCGTCCATCATTTTGCATCAGCTGCAGATGTAGAACACCTTTTATCTCCACTGGGCGAATATCGATACGTTCAAACTGGACTGTCATATTTCTACGTCGTCCAGATAAAACGGCACGGACAAGGGTTGAGGTATCTAGAATCTTTGAGGCAGCTTCTTGGAAAGCCTCTTCGCGGGTAATTGGCATTTAATTAGCGAGGTGCAATTATCGCTGTGCCTTTTTCGTGATCCAGGATAGTTAAGGTGTGGTTAGGCAACGCCTTAGCAAAATCTTCCGCTAGCTTGCGCTCTCCATCACGATTCACGTCATCAATAATGACAATGGCTCTGGCAGATAACTTATCTTTAAACTCTTTAAGTGCCGGGTACCTGGCTTCCGGATTTTTAGATCCCGGAGGGCCATCGACAATAAGTAGATCAATCTTCTTCAAATCTTTCAGTGTTGAAACGTCATACCATTCTGAACCATTTGCGTATGGACGTAGCGCAGCAATGCGAATTTCAACTCCGCGAACTTTGTGCTCTTTCAGAAGTTCACGCGTTTTCCCACCATACTCTTCTGAATTATCGATGCTCACAACTTTGCGAGCCCCAGACTTTGCAGAAACAAGAGTCGAAATGCCGGATCCAAGTTCTACGACAAGTGAAGGCTTGGTTTTTCTCACTGTTTCAGAAATCAGAAGTAGCAGATCGGGCGATGCTGCCCAGCTGCGGGTAGAAGGGATCGTAGATTTAAACTGCAGCAAATTAGTTAACTGAATAAATGCTTCAGTCTGTCGGTAAGCGGTCATCGAAATCTTTTTGTTCTCAACGGCAGCCTTATAAATCTCTCGGGAAATCTGTTCGCTCTTCTTAGAAACTTTGCCATGTAGGGCCCGCAGAGAACGAATGCAATAAAGGGTTCCCAGCAGAATAAGTAAAAGAAGGGCTAAATAAAGAAAATCCATGCTCTAAGTGTAACGGCATGTATAAACGTTATAAAAGAGAAACATACAAGGGTTACTTACATCCTTTTTACATTGAAGTGAGAATGCCTAATCCGTAGCCTGACACCATGAACGCCTCACCGTGGTGGAAACAAGCAACCATCTATCAGATCTATCCGCGGTCCTTCTTTGACAGTAATGGAGATGGAGAAGGCGATCTGCCAGGAATAATCTCTAAGCTGCAATATGTTCAAGAGCTTGGTGTCGATGCAATCTGGTTGAGCCCCTTCTATACATCTCCTAATAAGGATGGTGGTTACGACGTTGCTGATCCTCGGGATGTTGATCCCCGCTTTGGAAACCTTGATGATGCCAAAAAGCTGATAGCTGTTGCGCACAGTTTGGGCCTCAAAGTAATTGTTGATGTTGTCCCTAACCATTTTTCTGATCAACACATTTGGTTCCAGCAAGCACTCAAAGCTGGGCGAGGTTCACCTGAACGTGCGCGCTTTCATTTTCACGAACCAAATGCGGATGGAACTCCACCTAACAATTGGATTTCACTTTTTGGTGGGCCTTCGTGGACGCAGGTAGAAGATGGTCAGTATTACCTGCACCTGTTTGATTCGTCGCAACCAGATCTCAATTGGGATAACCCGGAAGTTGTCAGTGATTACGAAGTTACTTTGCGCTTTTGGTTAGACCTTGGTGTTGATGGTTTTCGTATCGATGTTGCACATGGTTTAGTGAAAGAAAATCTTCTTACTAATCATCCAGATCCTCAGGGAATCAGTGATGCACTGCGTCTAGATGTTTCTATGGATCCTGAAATTAGGTATGCCCTTCTGCCAACGGTTCCTTACTTTGATCGCCAAGGTGTTCATGAGATTTATCGCCAGTGGCGCAAACTTTTTGATTCATACAAAGATCGCGAAATCATGGCAGTTGCCGAAGCGTGGGTACATCCCCCAGTAAATGCAACGCGATATGTTCGAAGCGATGAGCTGCACCAAGTCTTTAACTTTGATTTACTAGACGCACCTTTCAAAGTTGATTTTCTCTACCGGGTCGTAACGCGTTCGATTGATTTGATGGATAGCGTCGGTGCACTTCCTACTTGGGCCTTGAGTAACCATGACTCACCACGTGTTGCATCACGCATCGGTGAAGTTCAAGCACGAGCACTTGCACTCTTTGTTTTAGCGCTGCCAGGTTCTTGTTATGTCTTTGCCGGACAAGAATTAGGTTTACCCGATGGAGAAATTCCAGATAGTTCGCGGCAAGATCCAATTTATTTCAGAACCAAGGGTGCACAAAAAGGTAGAGATGGTGCACGTGTTCCACTTCCTTGGAGCGGTGAATCAGCTCCCTTTGGTTTCACAACTGGAACACCATGGTTGCCACTTACTGATAAGTGGAAAGAGTTAACGGTTGAAAAGCAGAACACTGACCCGAAGAGCACCCTAAATCTCTATCGCACTGCTTTAAAACTTCGTGCTGATCATCTGATTGATCAAGGGTCTATCACCTGGCTTGAATCACCTGAACATGGGTCAAAGAGTGATTCATTGCTTGCGGTTCGTCGAGGCAATGTCTCTATCTATATGAATCTCTCCGCTACAGCTATTGAGGTGGAAATCACTGGAAAGTTGCTCATTGTGAGCGCAGGAATAGTTGATGCTCGAGATGGAAAGTTAACAATCCCACCAATTTCAACCCTCTGGATACATCACTAACTGACAGAATACCGCCATGGAATCAACGACCACATGGCTGCTTACTCTTGGAATTCTTGCCCTTGTAATTGTCGTCGACTTAGCTGTTGCGATTATTCGTCGTAATAAAGAAACAACGATGACCGAGGCTGGAATCTGGACAGTCATCTATGTAACTGCAGCAATTGTTTTCGGCATCTTGATGCCCAATTGGACAACTGATGAGAACGCTCAGAAGGAGTTCTTTGCAGGTTGGTTAACCGAGTACGCACTGTCAGTCGACAACATCTTCGTTTTCGTTATTATTCTAAGCAGATTGCAAGTTGAAAAGACTAAGCAACAATTAGTTCTATTGCTCGGAATCATCATTGCCTTGTTGCTACGTGGTGGCTTTATTGCTGCAGGTAGCGCGATCATTGAAAAGTTCTCAGGCGCATTCTTTGTCTTCGGCGCTTTTCTTGTGTTTACCGCATACCGACTTCTTGTCGAAGATGATGCTGAAGAGGAATGGAAAGAGGATCGATTCATCACTTTCTTGCGATCTAAGGGTGCAACAACTTTCTTTATCGCGCTAGTTTCTCTGGGCTTTACCGACCTTGTCTTTGCTCTGGATTCAATTCCTGCAATCTTTGGTATCACACGTGACCCATACATCGTTGTTTGTGCCAACATCTTCGCACTGATGGGGCTGCGTCAGCTGTACTTCTTGTTACAAGGTTTACTGCAGCGCTTGGTCTATTTATCCAAGGGGCTCTCATTCATTCTGGCCTTCATCGGATTCAAAATGTTTATTGAGGCTTTCCATGGCATTGGTATTCATGAAATCGCTGGATTCAAACTGCCACATGTACCTATCGAAGTCAGTCTCTTTGTCATCGTTGCAGCGCTAACAGTGACAGCTGTGGCAAGCCTTACTGCAACGCGTAAAGATGGAAGTGAGATCGTTTAGATCTCTGATTTCATCTTTCGTACAGTGGAACGATCGTAATCTTTTGATTTCTCGTGGATCTTTCGGATCTGCAAGGCAAAAGCTTTGATGGCGGTATCAAAAGCTGCCAAATCATTGAACTCAGCAGCTTCTGCTCTAATCAATGGTCCTGAACCATGTGAGGTCAGAACTACTTTGTGTTTATGTTTACCTTGATGAGGGTTTGCCTCGTGTAAAACTTCAACTTCGACGCGATCAATAACAACACTAAATCGCTCCATGCTGCTCAGTTTTTCAGTTGCGATGTCTTTGAAATCTTCAGCTAAATCTGCATTGCGTGTATGAATTTGTATCTTCATACTAAAAGGGTAGTACTAAGACCACCGCTGTCGCTAGAGCTGCTAGAAGAAAAGATTTACCCAAGATGACAAGTGCAGTCTTTCGATCTGCGGCTCTGTCTTCCCTGCTAGAAACGCGCTTGATGTCACCCATCTTGCCTACATTAAAAGTTCCAGCAAAACCGTAAGCCAGGCAGAACTTAGAACGTGATTGAATAAATCCAACCGATGCAACCATTAGTGGAAAGAAGATGCCGAGGCGTGCTGCGGTAGGAGTTTCAACTGTGCTAAATGCAAGAAGAGTTGTGACTGAGAAAAATAAACCAACAAGTGCAACTAGCTGCCTTTTGCGAACTTCACCTTTGCCAATGTTGCAGGTGCCTGGAATGTATTCAATATCAGGCATCTTCAAACTCATCTTCATCGACCCAAGTGTCAGCTACTGATTCGTCTTGGTGTTCAATCCATGACAAAAATGATGCCACTGCCTGAAAGGCCAGCACGGTTACAGTCAAGGCTGCAACGGTTCGACGAATGGTTTTGAACATAGGATAAAAATACTCGCTCTGGCTTAAAAAATCTCTATAAAAAGCTCAGTGCCTGCTCTATATCCTGCCAAAGATCATCAACATGCTCACATCCGACTGATAGTCGTATCAATTGCTCCGGAACCGATGGACTTTCTAAGGCCCAGCGACGACGACGCTCCCATAGTGATTCCACACCACCAAGGCTTGTTGCATGAGCGATCAAACGTGATGATTCACAAACTTTCTCCGCTTTTTCTGCATTTCCATCTACTTCAAAAGAAATGACAGCACCAAAACCTGGGTAACGCACTTTGGTGATCTTTGTGTGGTTTTGCAATCGTGTAACCAGAATCTTTGCATTGGCTTCTGCGGCCCTAAATCGAACCGGAAAAGTTCGAATTCCACGAAGTGCAAGCCACGCTTCGAATGGTCCCGGGATGGAACCGTTGAAGCGACGTGATTCCTCTAAACGCTTGAACAAGGCAGCATCAGAGGTCGATAGCGATCCAAGAACCACATCGCTATGGCCAGCCAGAAACTTTGTAACTGAATGCATAACAATGTCAGCGCCCATAGACAATGGCTTTTGAACTAAGGGAGTTGCAAAGGTGTTGTCTACGCCGACTCCAATATTTTGCTTCTTTGCTGCAGCTATCAGCGCAGGAAGATCTGCCAGATCAAGACAGGGATTTGTTGGAGACTCTAGCCACAACAGTGCTGCGCCTTTCATGGCACCAATTACTTCTTCAGTATTTGTAATTTCTACAAAACGAACTTCAAGTCGACCGGATGCATGATGCTGGTTTAGCAATCCCATGGTCCCGCTGTAACCCTGATTTGATGCTACGACAGGTGCACCGATTGGCAATACTGAAAAGACTGCGCTGATTGCTGCCATACCTGAAGAGAAGGAAAGTGTTTGTCCACCTTCAAGTTCTGAAATTGCGGTTTCTAAAGCGGTCCAACTTTCATTACCGTAACGTCCATAACCAACTGGACCACCTGCGTGATAAGTGGAAGAAAAAACTAGTGGAGGATTCAAGGAAGCATCAGGTGCAACTTCAGGACGGCCTGCTGTAATCGCCGATGTTTCTGGATGAAGACTCATGTGCTCAGTCTAATTGTTAGAAAGGATTGCCATGGCCGCATTATGGCCAGGAATTCCACTAACTCCCCCGCCTCTAGCAGCGCCTGCTCCACAAATGAAGATGCGAGGGTCATCAGTTTCAACACCCCACGATTCAGGCGTTCCATCTTCGCGAAAAGGCATGGATAAATCAGTATGGAAGATATTGCCACGTGGAAGTGCTATTGCTTCTTCAATATCAAGTGGCGTCTTAACTTCGATTGCTGCAATCACATCTTCAATTGGTTCTGCCAAATAATCATTAAGCGAATCAAGTGCCGACTTCAGTGCAGCTGCACGCGCGGCATCATGGTCACCATCAAATAAAGATGCGGGTGTATGAATGCCAAATAAAGTCAAAGTTTGATAACCCTTGTCCTGAAGTTCCTGGCTCAGAATTGATGGGTCAGTGAGTGTGTGGCAATACATTTCAATAGGCATCTTTGCTGGCATTACGCCGGCTTGTGCCTGCTCATAAACAGTTTCGAATTGAGTAAAACTTTCATTGGCATGAAATGTTCCGGCAAAAGCCAATCGAGGATCAATTCCAGATTTTAATGTCGGTAATCTCTTCAGCAAAACATTGATCTTCATTTGAGACCCGTCAAGACTTTTTGGTGCAGTAGTTCCACGCAGTTTTGCCAGCACTTGAGGAGCAGCATTTGAAAGCAGGTAATCGCCTGTAACGATTTCACCATTTTCCAGTTGAACAGTCACACCAGTAGCCGAAGATGTGACGGCAGTGGCTTTAGCGTTTAGCGAAATCTCAACGCCACTTTCAGTGGCTACGCGAACAAGCTCCTTTACTAATGCACCCATTCCGCCCTTTGGAACTTTCCACTCTCCTGTTCCATTTCCAATCAAGTGATACAAAAAGCAGATGTTTGCTTGAATATCAAAGGCAGAAGCAAAGGTTCCGATTAGCGCATCTGTCAGAACCACACCACGCACAACATCATTATGAAATCTTTCGGTAATAACTTTTCCAATTGGCTCTTCCACCAAATATTGCCATGTTGCTTCTAAATTGATCTGACTCTTGAGCTCACTTCGAGTCTTTAGGGGTTCGAGCATCGTTGGCGCTATTTTTTCGGCGAACTCTGCAACCTCTGCATAGAAAGTTTGCCATGCACGCCCTTCGTTACCGCTTGGATCTAGTTCGTTGAAAGAACTTTCAGTTTTTGAATCCCAGATGCGCGACACATACAAACCTTTGTCATCGCCATATGGGGTGTAACTAGAAACTTCACGAGAGATGCATTCAAAGGAAAGGCCCAAGTCGCTCACTATCTTGTCGGGCAAAAGCGCTACTAAATATGAGTATCGGGAAAGGTTTGCCTCGTATTCGGGGAAAGATCGAACACTTTGAGTAGCTCCACCTATTTCGGGGTTGGCCTCAAGAATTCTGACTGATTTACCTGCGCGAGCTAGATACGTGGCGGCAACTAAACCGTTGTGCCCGCCACCGATGATTACTACATCATATTTCTTGCTGGGCATTTAGATTGCTCGCGCGATGCGGTGAACAGCTTCAGTAATAATTGTTGGACTTGTTGCAAAATTGAAGCGTACATACTGCGAACATTGCTTCCCGAAAGTGTGGCCAGCGTTAAATGCAACCCGACCTTTTTCAAGAAGTGTTATTGAAGGATCGACTCCTAAGTTCAGAGCTTCAAGATCTAACCAAGCCAGATAACTGTTATCTGGAATGTGGTATCGCACTGAAGGAAGTTGAGAACCTAATAGATCCTTCAACATATGTCGGTTGTGATCTAGGTTTTCGATTACAGAATCGAGCCAAACGCCACCTTCGGCAAAGGCGACTGCCGTAGCAAAACCACCTAACAAGGAAGCACGATAATGAACGGCCAAGGGCATTGTTGCTAATCGCGCATTCATGGCTTGGTTCTGAGAAACAATAATTGCGCATTTCAATCCTGCAATATTCCAACCCTTTGATGCTGCAGTAACCGTTATCGAAACTGCTTCCGCATCTGTCCCAAGACTCAACATTGGAATAAATTCATGTCCCTTAAATGTTAGCGGGGCATGAATCTCATCGCTAATAATTAATACATTGAATCGTTTAGCTAAAGCTACCAAGCGAAGAAGCTCTTCTTTAGAGTAAATACGTCCCAAAGGGTTATGAGGACTACACAAGATGTGAACTTTCAAACCTGATGCATAAGCCTTTTCAATTCCATCCCAATTCATTTCCCAAGGATTGCCGGCTTCATCACCAGTGCGCTCAAAGGGAACATCAACAAGATTTAACTGAGTCTCATTAATCCAGTTATAAAAATTATGATAAACCGGCGAACTCAAAAGAATTGAATCACCTGGTTTTGTGAACACACGCAGAATTTCAACTACCGCAACGCCTACATCCGTGGCTGCTCTTACCTGCAATGGATCAACTTCCCAGTTCCAGCGAGTACCTGCAAAGTGTGCAAAACCCTTTCCTAATTCTGGAATTGCACCTAAGTACCCAAGATCAGATTTTGCAACCATTTCAGTCAGAAGGTCTCGAATTGGTTGTGCTACAGGAAAGTCCATCTCGGCTACTGGCAAGGGAAGAACATCGGTAGCAAATCCACGCCACTTTTCACTGCGGTGGGTTTGAAGCTCTGCCAAGTTAGGTGCTGATACTGAACGATCGCTCATGTTCACAAGGCTACCTCAGAGAACTTGTTCTTCGGGATTTAAGCGACGCGTTGAATTTCTAACCACGAGCGTAGTTGGCAAAACAAGTGAAGGTGGATCGACAACAGGCTTACGTAATCTCTCCATAATTGACCATGCAGCCATTTCACCCATCAAGGTGACTGGTTGTTCAATTGTCGTTAGCTCTGAAAACTCTGCCATTTCATGACCATCAAAACCAATGATTGATATGTCATCAGGTGCCTTTAAACCATGACGACGTAGCGCTTGCATTGCACCAATTGCCATTTCATCTGATTCACAAAAGATTGCAGTCGGACGATTAGGACGAGCCAATAAATCATCCATAGCTCGTGAGGCGGTATGCATAGTGAAATCACCATGGATTTCACGAGATGGCAGCCATTCCAAATCATTTTCTGCAAGAACTTGCATAAAACCTTTACGTCGATCTTGTGGAACAGAAAAGTTAAATGGGTCATCTGGGCGGCCAGACATTAAACCAATCTTTTTGTGGCCTTGATTGACTAAATGCTGCGTCGCAGTTCTAGCTCCCGCAACATCATCGATCTTGATTGATGCACACTTTTCGTGGTCCATTCCGACCAGCGCAATAGGAATTCCCAGTGAAAGCATGGAATCAAACTCTTCTTCCGTCGGAGGAAGCGAGATAACGATTAGAGCATCAACCCGACCCTTAAGAAGTTGATGTTGGAAAAGCCTTTCGCGGCCCTTCATTTGGCTGAAGTTGTACAGAAGCAAGTCCATTCCGGCTTCGCGCAAAGCTTGCTCTGCACCGCTAATGACTTGTGAAAAATACCAACGTGAGATGTAAGGCGCAACGACGCCAACTGAATTTGTGCGACCACTAGTTGCACCTTGGCGCTCTGTGTTGAGCGGGTAGTTCAACTTTTCAGCAGCGGCAATGATTTTGTCGCGCGTTTGTTGATTGACATGGTGCAGACCACGAAGTGCTCTAGAAACTGTGGCGGTAGAAACACCGGCTTCTTCTGCAACCTCTTTAATGCCAGCCATTTCTTCACCTCCATCTGTGGAAATCCTGCAACAATTTCTGCAAGCGCGCCTGCAAGAACTGTAAAAGTACGGCAAAGAGGCTGTAATTAGCAATACCACCCATCGAACAGGGGTAGATTGCTGTGCATGAGCAACCAAATTGAAACGCAGATCGATGTATCCCTTACCGAGCGAAATCGCCTGACCGCTTTTTTCCGGATCATCCTTGTCGTCCCGGCATTTATATTCATTTCTTCATTTGCACCTTCGACTTTGTTCTCCGACGATGGTTCAGCAATCTTTGCCGGTTTGCTTGCACTGCCTGCAGCTTTGGCAATAGTTTTTCGCCAGGTGTACCCAAGCTACGTTTTAGCTTTCAATGAAGCGGTGTTATCGCTTCAAACACGTGTTGATGTGTACCTACTTTTACTCTCAGATCAATATCCATCAATCGAAGAAAATGACATCGTAAGCGTAACTTTTCCAGAAGTTGATGCTAAGCAACTAAATCGTTTTTTGCCATTAGTTAAGTGGCTACTTGCTGTGCCTTTGTATCTTGTCGGAATTGTTTACATCATTTACGCAGCTTTGCTAACACTCCTTGGTTGGTTCAGTATTTTGTTTACCGGTAATTATCCAGAGGTCTGCGCAGAAGGCGTTGTTGGAACAATTGCTTACTGGAACCGAGTTGCTGGGTACGCCTTTTTGCTTGTCACAGACGAGTACCCAACTTTCTCTTTGTAACTCATGGCGGTTCACTCTGCGCAGAAGATGCGTCGAATAGTTGCTGAGGTTGCTCAGATAGATCCTAAGTTTGCCGGCCTGATCGAGCGTCGACCCTTGTGCACGCTGGGTCGAAGTGAACCTTCAGAAACTCACTTTCAATCACTAGTTAGCTCAGTTATTTCGCAACAACTTGCAACTAAGGCAGCAGCGACTATTCATGAGCGGCTTGTAAAGCTGTGCAAAGGTTCGGTGACTCCGCGCAAAATAGCAAAGCTCAGCGATGAGCAACTGCGAGAAATTGGAGTTTCAGGGGCTAAATCCCGAACAATCAAAGGTATTGCTGGTGCTGCACTTGATAAATCAATTCCGATTAATGAGATTGATCAGATTCATGATGATCAAGAAATATTTGATGCTTTGACCTCAATTTGGGGCGTAGGTCGTTGGACCGTTGAGATGTTTATGATGTTTCAACTGGGTCGACTTGATGTGTGGCCAACTGGTGATTTAGCGGTGCGTCGCGGTTGGGACTTGATTCACAAAACTAAAGAAGAGACCACCGCAAAGGCGTTGGACATCAAGGGAGAAAAACTACGCCCGTACCGAAGTGTCTTTGCCTGGTATTGCTATCAAGCGGTCCATGAAACCAGAGGACTTGATTATTAGCGTTCCTCTAAAACCAGCGCTACGGAGTTAATGCACCAGCGCTCATCCGTAGGCACTGCATAGCCTTCGCCTTTGAAAACATGTCCAAGGTGGGATCCGCAGGCAGCGCAACGAACCTCTGTGCGAATACGTGGTGCTAATGATCGATCTTCCAATAATTCAACGGCATCGCTTTCAGTTGGTGCATAAAAAGATGGCCAGCCACAACCTGAATGAAACTTAGTTTCGCTTCTAAATAATTCAGCGCTGCACGCTTTGCACTTGTACACACCAATTGTTTCAGTGTCGGTGTATTCACCAGTAAATGCGGTTTCCGTAGCAGCATCACGCAAAACTGCATATGACAATGGGTCTACACGCTTTGCTAGCTCGGCTTCATCAATCTTTACTGGATACTCTTTTTCGCTCATGATCAATGAACCGTTTCTGGGTATGGAACACCCGTGCTCGAATGGCAGTCGTAGCCATTTGGATTCTTTTGTAAATACTTTTGGTGGTATTCCTCAGCTAGGTAGTACTCGATACCTTCAGCACTTAAAATCTCTGTGCAGATTCGATCCATGCCAGCCTTGTTTAACTCTTCTTGATAAGCAAGACATGATG
>Ga0315905_10000048_pt1 | contig 119119 bp, 105 predicted proteins | sample LakEriMetagenome_5_FD_203522 | JGI IMG/M metagenome (GOLD analysis project Ga0315905, IMG submission 203522) | Freshwater fungal communities from buoy surface, Lake Erie, Ohio, United States - Buoy 4 MA121 | ecosystem: Environmental > Aquatic > Freshwater > Lake | place: USA: Lake Erie, Ohio...
AATCAAAATAAAAACTTACAAACACAAATATCCCTGTAATCACGTGATTACAGGGATATAAATAATTAATTTAGTCTTCAATAATCTGTATCGTTTATTTAGGACTAGTCAATAAGGACACTTATGCGTTGGCGATCATGTTGTCTAGGACATCCATTACGCCTTTAACTGCTTCGGCAGAATCCATCAATAGGGCACGCTCTGCGTCGTTGAGTTGAAGTTCGATGATCTTTTCGATACCGTTCTTACCCAATACTACTGGCACACCGAGGTAGATATCAGATAAACCGTACTCTCCTTGCAACCAAGCACAAACCGGGAAGATGCGTTTTTGATCGCGGATGACAGCTTCTACCATTTGGGCAGCAGCTGCGCCTGGCGCATACCATGCTGAAGTACCGAGCAATTTGACGATCTCACCACCACCGAATTTCGTACGCTCGATGATTTCGTTCAAACGCGCTTCGTCGATGAGTTCTGTAACTGGAATACCACCTACAGTAGTGTAGCGCGGTAGCGGAACCATGGTGTCGCCATGGCCACCCATTAAGACCGCCTGAATATCTTTTGGAGAAACATTGAGTTCTTCTGCCAAAAACGCACGGTAACGCGCTGTATCAAGAACACCAGCCATACCAAATACACGTGAAGACGGCATGTTGGCATTGAGATAAGCACAATAAGTCATGACGTCTAGCGGATTGGAAACCACAATGATGATTGCGTTCGGCGAGTATTTCACGACGTTTTCGGTCACGGTCTTAACGATACCTGCATTGGTCGCGATAAGGTCGTCACGAGACATACCTGGCTTGCGCGGCAAACCGGAGGTGATGACAACAACGTCTGAATCTGCTGTACGGGAATAATCATTGGTAGAACCAACTGTACGAGAATCATAAAGGTTAATTGGGGCTGTCTGCCAAATATCTAGGGCCTTACCTTCGGCAAATCCTTCTTTGATATCGAGCAATACAATTTCGTTGGCTATTTCACGGGTAGCCAACACATCAGCACAAGTTGCGCCAACGTTTCCTGCACCTACAACAGTTACTTTCATTTGTTATGATTTTTAGGTTGATAAAAGCTTTTGCGTGACGAATTTACGCATAGTTCACAAAAAAATACTTTTTTTTAGCGCTAAATAAAAAACGATTTGCAAATCGAGGCAACCAGTGCAGTAGCTTTGCGTTAAGTAAATATTGAAAATTGGAGCAGCAAGACAACTTAAAACAAATTGTGGAGGGATGCCTCAGGGGTGAACGACGTGCTCAAGAGCGTTTGTTCACTATGTTTTATGGTAAAATGATGGCTGTCAGTATGCGCTACATTAGCGAGCGCGACAGCGCCCAAGAAGTGCTCCAAGTTTCATTTTTAAAGGTCTTTGACAAATTGGAACATTTTGATTTCTCTGGCTCACTAGAAGGCTGGATCCGCCGAATTGTCAGCAATACGGCCATCGACCACCTTCGAAAAGCCAAGAAAAACCCTTTTTTATCTGACCAAGACAACGATTTCAAATCAATGGCGCTAGACCCTATGCTCGAACAAGAACAACTCGAGCATACACAATTAAAAGCCAAGCTTGCACAAGAAGCCATCACTAAACTATCTCCGGCCTATCGTACCGTATTCAATTTATACGTCATGGAAGAGCTCAGCCACAAAGAAATTGCTGACTTACTTGGCATTTCAGAAGGGACATCAAAATCCAATTTGGCAAAAGCAAAAATGAATTTGCAGCGCCTATTAAAAGAACAATTTACACTGATCGAAAAAAAATGAAAGATCAATTTGAAAAAGACATCAAATCATTAGTAGAAGAATTCTCCTATGATTACGACCCAAAAGCCTGGGATGCGCTTTCCAAAAAGCTACCCAAAGGCCGCAATGGTTTTTCTACCCTAGCCAAATTGGCTGGCGCACTCGTCATTGTTACAAGTGCCCTGACTTTTTGGCTGCGCAACGAAGAAGCACCGCAAATGAAACCTGCTGCCCAAAAAGCAACAAGTTCTGTCAAATCTAATGCTAAAACCATTTCAAAAGAAAATCACAAATCATTCGTACAAAATACAACGAAGACTATCTCTGCTCCTCATCAACAATTTTCTAATCCTGCTATGATAGCAGCAACTGAACTACCAGTAAGCAGCCCAGAGCGATTAGAAGGAAACGCAGCAGTTTATAACACACAACAACTTGCTCCAACTGAGTCAAACCAATCATTGCGTTTAAACGCCAATGAGGCCATTGAATTGCGCACATACAACGAAACACAAATCCAACAACCAGTTGCAAATATGCCTTGCAAAGGGCACTCGATTACTTTAGATGCCGATGCCATCAATTATGAAGACGGAACACCTCGTATCAAAGTAAACGCTGAATGCAATGCCTGTGATATCAGCTGGAGCTCAAACGGAACGCTTCAGCACAAGAAAAGCCGCAGCGTCGAGCTACTTGCATTTAAAGGGCAAACCTATACCATTAGCGCGCAAGCACAACTCGAGGGCTGCAGCAGCACCGAGAAAATTAAAATTACAGCCAACGAAGATTACAACTTGCTTGCTGTCAATGCATTTAACCCGCAGTCGCGCGACGACCGCAACGCGCGCTTTATGCCTTACGCGCTTACCATACGCAACGTGCGTTTTGAAATGCTGATCATTGACCCGGACAACGGCGCAGTCGTTTTCAAATCTACTGATGCCCAAAATCAATGGGATGGCATCGACCAGCGCAATGGTCAACTGATACCGGCTCAAAAAGCATACATTTGGAAAGTCGTGATTCAAGACCCACTTCCCGACGAAAAATCGACCTACACCGGCACAATCGTTCGCATTTAGCTTCTCGCAACTCAACGGAATTACTTACATTTGTTGAACCCGATTCAACGTGAGTACCCATGAGCATTATTCAATTACTTCCCGATCACATCGCCAATCAGATTGCGGCTGGAGAAGTCATTCAAAGACCTGCATCGGTGGTCAAGGAATTGCTCGAAAACGCCGTTGATGCAGGCGCCACTCAAATCCAATTGGTCGTCAAAGATGCCGGTAAAACGCTCATTCAAGTCTTGGACAATGGCAAAGGCATGGATGTCCAAGATGCCGAGAACTGCTTTCTCAGACACGCCACAAGTAAGTTAAAAAGTGCCGCCGACTTATTCGCCTTGCAAACCAAAGGTTTTAGAGGTGAGGCTTTGGCTTCTATTGCGGCAATTGCACATGTCAGCCTCAAAACCCAACAACATGAGCAGCAAACCGGAATACAAATAGACATAGAAGGCAATCAAATCAAAAGCAAAAAAGAAGTTGTTTGTAAGCCTGGGGCTTCCTTCGAGGTTAAAAATCTGTTTTACAATGTGCCTGCGAGGCGCAATTTCTTAAAAAGTGATACCATTGAATTGGGCCATATCCAAACTGAGTTTGAACGCGTAGCCCTTGCCCATCCCGAACTACAATTTAGTTTCCAGCACAACGGACAAGAACTTTACCAGCTTCAATCTGGCAATTTACGGATGCGTTTAGCCGCCATTCTCGGCAAAGGGAGTAATGAGAAATTAGTCCCGATAGACGAGCAAACAGATATCGTGCGCATCAGCGGCTACGTCGGAAAACCCGAGCTCTCCAAAAAAAGTCGTGGCGAACAGTATTTATTTGTCAATCAACGCTTTTTCAAAGACCCGTACTTCAATCATGCAATTTCAAAAGCCTACGACGGCATGATCTCCGAAAAGCACTATGCCAGTTATTGCATTTTCTTGGAGGTAGACCCTCAAAAAATTGATGTAAACATTCACCCGACCAAAACTGAAATCAAATTTGAGGAGGACCGCTTTATTTATTCGATTTTACTGAGTAGCGTCAGACAAGCACTTGGCAAACACAATATTTTCCCAACACTAGACTTTGAGGCAGAAAACGCCTTCGAGGTGCCTTCTGAAATCAGAAAGTCAGAACCTGTAGTGCCACAAATTGATGTTGACCCTTCTTACAACCCTTTTCAGAGTACCCAACGTCTAAGCGGTGGTTCAACGACAAAAAGTTTTAGCCCCGCTTTGCAGCAAGCAGGTTTTTCAAATCAAAATATTAGCCCAGACGATTGGCAGGCATTTTATCAAATCACCGAAACGCCAGAAGAACAGTCCGTTGAGATTTTTGAAACAGCACAAACCGCACATCAGTTTTTACTACACGACAAATATTTGGTGAGCCCAACCAAATCAGGCTTTCTGATCATCGATGTACGCCGCGCTAAAAACCGCATGATCTTCGATGAATTGATCCAACAATTTGTGTCCCAGCCCTTGTCTTCCCAGGCCTTGTTGTTCCCGATAGAAAAACCGTTGGCCAAAGCTGCCAAGCTCACTTGGCAAGGCCAACAAAGTCTCTGGAATCAATTGGGTTTTTATTTCCAAATCCAAGACGACCAACTCATTCTCGGAGCTGTCCCTGCATTACTTTCTCAAGCTGACCTTGACCCCTGCTTAGATGAACTCACCGATGCTGCTTCTTTTTCGGATATTTCGGGCGGAGACATCGCACATTTTCTTGTCGCAAAATTGGCCTATTTTGGATCTCAGCACTTTAGGCTGCAGCACAAAGAAGAAATCGAACACTTCGTAGAAACACTTTTTCAGTGTCCGCAACACAGCCACACCCCAAATGGCAAGGCCGTCATGTATACGCTTGGCTTTGATGAACTCGCTAAAAAATTCTAAATATGTTTCAGAACCTTCCGCAAGTCACTAAGAATATCCTGCTGCTCAACATCGCTTTTTTTGTAGCGAGTTTGTTGCTCTTGAGCCAAGGTATTGACCTGACGCATTCACTCGGCGCGCATTATGTCAATTCGCCTTTCTTTGAGCCCTATCAAGTAGTGACGCATTTTTTCATGCACAGCACAGATAATTTTCTACATATTTTCTTCAATATGTGGTTGTTTGCCATGCTAGGTGCATACCTTGAAAACATCTGGGGTGCCAAACGCTTCTTCATCTTTTATTTGATCAGCGCCATGGGTTCTTTTGCCTTATACAACATGATTGGCTTTATAGAAATCATGAACCTCAAAGCCCAACTAGCCAGACAAATCGACCTCGATCAATTTGATTATTTTCTGAAGCATACAGTGAATTTGAATGGCGATCTCATTGGCCAAATCAATACTTACATCAATGAGAACCAAATCAGGGTAACTCCTGCTTTAGAAAATTACCTCGGTAAATCCATCACACCAATGGTAGGGGCATCTGGTGGCGTTTTTGGCATCATGACCGCCTTTGCTATTTTGTTTCCAAATACCGAATTCAGACTTTATTTTGCCATTCCAGTTAAAGCCAAATACGTCGTGGCCGGTTATTTGCTTCTTGAGCTCTACCTTGCATTTGAAAATCAGGCCGGAGATAATGTGGCACACCTTGCACACATTGGTGGTGCTATTGCCGGCGCTATAATGGTGCTCGTTTGGCGCAAAAATGACCGCAGTAATTTCTGGTAAACCAACACTGATCGGCAAGCAATGAATCCTTTTGTAGCACAAATCAAAACGCAGTATCACAATGGCTCCATGACCATTCGTCTGATCATGGCCAATGTCTTTGTTTTTGGGCTCATTCAACTATTGAATGCGTTTGAAAGATTACAAATTTTAAACTTTTTAGAGCGCTTTCCACAAGGGTATTTAAGCCACTATTTATTTGCATTACCCGTTTTTGAGTTCAGCATCCTTTTAAAACCCTGGACACTCTTCACCTCTTTATTGGCGCACTTTGGATTTTGGCATTTATTGAGCAATTTGCTCTTTCTTTACTTTGCCGGAAGTACTTATGAAAAATTTTATGGCCCGAAGCGCTTGCTCCATGTATATATTCTGGGTGGTCTAGCGGGCAACCTCACAGAAATAGCTGCTCATCTGATCTTTCCGGCCTTGCAAGGCAGTACATTTTCTGTTGTTGGGGCTTCCGGAGCCATCATGGCAGTCTTCATGGCGCTGGCAATAGGGCAGCCTCAACTCCAAGTGCAACTATTTGGTGTCTTTCCGTTGCGTATTTATATGCTTGCCATCTTCTTTTTTCTCAAAGACTTGAGCGCCGTAGGCACTGCTGACTCTGTTGCTCATTTTGCGCACATTGGTGGCGCACTTTTCGGCATCTGGAGTATCCGACAATTTTGGCATATACGTCTTTCTAGATCCTGGCTTGGATTTCAATTCAACAGCAAGCAACCACGCATGAAAGTTCAAATAGGTGGGCGTCCGCTGACCGACGAACAATTCAGGGCCAAAAAACAAGAAAAACAGGCACGCCTAAATACCATTCTCGATAAAATCTCCAAAAAGGGTTACGACGCCTTATCCAAGGACGAGAAAGATTTTTTATTTCAACAAAGCAAAGATGTCTAGGCCACTCCGCAAGCTTTTATCGGCCCCATTTAAATTGGCCACAGCAATCACTTTAATTGGCTTGCTTTTGAGCTATTTGGCTCCATTTATTCATCCTTCTACGATTCCGTCTTTGCCTTTCTTTGGCCTGAGTTATCCAATTTTTTTGTTCCTGACGCTGGCTTGGTTGGTTATTTGGGCATTTTGGCGCTCAAAGTGGGCCATTTATTGCCTGCTTACTTTACTGATCGGTGGAAAGCTTCATTTTCGCAACGTTTCAACGAGTCGTACGGATAACAGCACGAACGTGTCCACAGGCATCAAAGTTTTAAGTTACAATGTGCGGCTTTTCGATTTATTCAATCCTTCATTTAATGATGCGTTAAATTCCAGAAACGCTATTTTTCAGTTTTTAAATGCGGAACAACCGGACGTATTGTGCCTTCAGGAATTTTACCGTCAGGACAAACCCACGCGCTTCGAAATTATGGACTCCTTGAACCGCATCATGCAGACCAAAGACTACCATGAGCGCAGCGCTCACAAAAGAAGAACAAGAGAAAATTACGGTATTGCCATGTTTTCAAAATACCCCATGATTGCCCGTGGAGACGTCATGTTTGAGGCACAAGGCGTCCAGGATTTCAATTACTGTATTTTTGCAGATATCGTTAAAAATCAAGATACTTTTCGCGTTTATAACGTCCACTTACAATCGATACGTCTGAATTCTGATCCGCATATTGAAGGCGAAGAAATGCAAACATACGGCAGTAAAAAAGGCGTAATTGCCGCATACCGAAAATTGCGCAGCGCTTTTGAAAAAAGAGCAGACCAAGCCAGAAGAGTTGTTGAGCACCTCAAAAGTTCGCCTTATCCTGTCATTGTTTGTGGCGATTTTAATGACACCCCTATGTCTTACACTTATAACCAATTTCAATTGGTTTTATTGGACGCCTTCAGAGGCAACGGTTTTGGACTCGGCACAACTTATGTTGGCCGCCTACCCGCAGGTCGAATTGACTATTTATTTTACAGTCCTTTGTTGCGGGTCAGTCATTTCAAAATTCAAAAACAGACAAGCAGTGACCACCGCGCCATCAGTTGCGTTTTTCATTCGTCAAAAGTATGATTGCCCTTATCGATTGTGGTTCATCTAAAACCCCTGCAATTGCTGCAGCACTCGAAGAGTATGTCGATGTGCAAGTAATAGGCCTCTTTGATTTCAAGGCAGAATTGCTTGACAACTTTCGTGGAATTGTGATCTCAGGTGCGCCTATTTTGCTTACAGAATTAGATCCAGAACCTTACCTAAAACATTTTAGCTGGGTCAAAACGTATCCAAACCCGCTACTTGGCATTTGCTTTGGGCATCAAATCTTGGGGCTCTTGCACGGTGCCCGGATTTCGAGAATGCGGGAAGACCGCGCTTTTCAAGAAATTGAAGTGCTCCAAGACGACCTACTTTTTGAAAGGCTACCCGATATTTTCGAGATGCAAGAAGACCATTGCGAACATATTTCTCTTCCCAATGGATTTGAACTAATCGCTTGTTCTGACGCCTGCATCAATGAAGCCATGAAACACAAGCAAATGCCACATTATGGTGTTCAGTTTCATCCGGAAGTATCGGGGAATTATGGACATGTGCTGTTGGCCAATTTTGCCAATATGGTGCAAGGCTAGTTATTTTCCTGCAATTTGCAAGAGGCGATTTTTGTCGAGAACAAAAATTTTCCGCGTCTGTACCTCAATGATACCTTCTTCCTTGAAGTCTTTGAGCAAACGAATAAGTGTTTCTGTTGCCGTACCTACAAAATTGGCGAGGTCTTCTCGACTGAGGTTGATGGGCTCGTCGTCAAAAACATCCATCAAAATAAGCATCGTGAAGGCCAAGCGTTCACGAACTGACTTCTGAGCCATATTGGTGATAAAGTCGGCACGATCTGCCAATTCTTTGGAGAGTTCTTTAATGATGCCTTTTCGCAATACCGGATTGGTATCCATCATATTTAGGAAATCTTCTTTGCCAATAAAGCAAATATTGCTTTCTTCTAGCGCCTCGGCAGCCACCTTGTAGGGTTCTTCGGTGAACATGGCTCTAAAACCAACCATTTCTCCGGCTTTGGCAATATGAATAATTTGTTCTTTGCCTTCGTCGCCGCGTTTGTAAATTTTAACCAAGCCTTGATTGATGCAGTACACGCCCCGAGGAAAAGAACCTTCTAAAAAAACAGCTTGGTGCTTTTTGTAATAGTTACATGCCCTGTGCGAATTAAGGTGATCGAGCTCATCGGTACAAAAGTGATTAAGTAAGGAGTTCTTCCTGCCAGTGCAGGTCTGACAAGTGACGTGCTTATGGGACTTCTCTAACATGACGTTGAATAGCTAATCAAATATAAGAATTTTAGTCGAATTTAGAAAGCTGATAAACGTCATTTTTTTGGAATACAAATAGCGGCAATTTTGCAGCATGACTAACGCTGAATTGATTCATAAATACAACGTTCCAGGCCCTCGTTACACCTCTTACCCCACCGTGCCATTTTGGAAAGATCAACCACTTAATTTAGCCAGTTGGTTCGAAAGCTTGAACAAATCGATACAAAACAAACCAAGCTCTTTAGGCATCTACATTCACCTTCCGTACTGTGAATCTTTGTGTACTTTCTGTGGTTGCCATAAGCGCATTACTAAAAACCATAAAGTTGAACAACCATATATCGATTCCGTATTGGCTGAATGGGATCTCTATCAGAAACACCTAGGTGCCAATCTAACAATTAAAGAATTACACCTCGGCGGAGGCACGCCTACTTTTTTTGCACCCGAGCAATTGATCCGGCTCACAAAAGGTATAATTAGTAACCGAAAAATACAAGCAGATTCTTGTGAATTAAGCTTTGAAGCGCACCCCGGATCAACCACCTCAGCGCACCTCAGCGCACTCTTTGATATCGGTTATCGACGTATTTCATTTGGCATTCAAGATTACGACCCGCAAGTGCAAAAAGCCATCAACAGGGTTCAAAGTGCTGAACTTGTTGAGAAAGTGCACTTTGCAGCCAAACATTTGGGCTATCATATTAATCATGATTTGGTTTATGGCTTGCCTTTTCAAAATTTGCTCGGATTTTCGCAAACAATCGATAAAACCATTCAACTTTTACCTGAACGCATTGCGTTGTACAGCTATGCGCATGTACCATGGGTAAAAGGCACCGGACAGCGCGGTTACAGCGAAGAAAACCTGCCAAAAGATGCACAAAAACGTGCACTTTACGAAATGGCCTATGACAAATTATTAGCAGCAGGGTATATTGCCATTGGGATGGACCATTTTGCTTTGCCAAATGATTCCTTGAGTTTGGCCTACCATCAAAAGAATTTACACCGCAATTTCATGGGTTACACCCACCGGCAGACCGACATCATGCTCGGTTTAGGCATGTCGGCCATCTCTGACGCTTGGTTCGCTTTTGCCCAAAACGAAAAAACAATTGAGGCCTATCAAGCGCGTATTCAAGAAGGAGAACTTGCCATATTTAGAGGACATTTACTCAATGAGGAAGAATTACGCCTACGCCGACATATCCTTGATTTAATGTGTCATTTTGAAACGACTTGGCATCCTAACTTCAAGGAAAACGGGTTTTATCAAGTCATTATCGACAAATTAAAAGGCATCGAAAAAGATCAGCTCATCAATATCGACCAAGATAAACTTGTCATATTGCCCGAAGGCAGACCCTTTGTTCGCAATGTCTGTATGGCCTTTGACCTCGATTTACAACGCTCGCAACCAGATAAACCGCTTTTTTCAGCTACCATTTGAAGCAACAAGCCTGTTACCACTGTGGGGATGCACTTCCGTTAAGGCCAATAAAAATTGACGAGCAACTTTTTTGTTGCAATGGCTGCGCAACCGTTTATCAATTACTTGAGAAAAACGAATTGGGTGCTTTTTACCAATACGAACCCATGGCGGGAAGTAAGCCAGGAAAGGAGCGAGCTGATCAATATGCATTTTTAGATTTACCGGAGATTAGAAAACGCTACATTACATTTGAAAACGAACAGCAGGTGCGGGTCCGTTTATCGCTGCCAGCTATTCATTGCTCTTCATGTATTTATTTACTTGAAAACCTGAGCAAATTAGAGACAAAAGTGCTCCGGGTACAGGTGCATTTCGCAAGAAAAGAAGCCGCAATTGTTTTTGACCCCGGCCTCCATCTTTCTGAATTGGCAGTGTTATTAAATTATATCGGATATCCGCCAGATTTTAGCAAAAACGAAAGCAATAAAAGCAAGCAAGATCGCACTTTTCTTTTTCAACTTGGCATTGCCGGATTTGCCTTTGGGTCTATCATGCTTTGGAGCACCCCTGACTATTTCGGCTTGGGCAAAGACAATCCCCAATTTAGAAATTTCTCTGCCTACCTCAGCTTTGTGGTGAGTATTCCCGTTCTGCTTTTTTCTGCGCGCGCTTATTTTATATCAGCTTTTAAAGCAATACGTAGTAAAAATATCAATCTTGATGTACCGATTACAATTGGAATAATCGCGCTTTACACCCAGAGTGTCTTGCAAATATTCAAGGGAGAAGGTGCCGGATACATGGATAGTTTTGCAGGTTTTATCTTCTTTTTACTCATTGGTAAGTGGTTTCAGAACCTCACCTATGCATCGCTGTCGTTTGACCGTGATTTTAGCAGCTTTTTTCCGGTTGCCATTCAACGCGTAAAGCCTGACCACAGTAAGGAAATTATCCCTGTAGAGGCGCTGCAAACAAATGACATCATTGAAGTTCGAAATGAAGAGATTGTACCTTGCGATAGCGAATTACTGAGTGATGAAACTTTTATAGACTACAGTTTTGTAACGGGTGAAGCACTCCCCGTATTGCTTCAAAAAGGCGCACAAATTTATGCTGGAGGTCAAATTCAAGGAGCAGCCTGTAGAATGCGCGTGTTGGCCACCACTGATCGCAGTCACCTGACCCAACTTTGGAATGAAACCAAAGATAAAACACCTAAAAACGAACTGATTCGCTACCAAGATCGGCTATCGCGCTATTTCCTTTTCATCTTATTGGTAATTGCTGCAAGCAGCGCAGTTTCCTGGTATTTCATAGACCCCAGTTCAATTTTCAGGGTGGTAGTGGCGGTATTAATCGTGGCTTGCCCTTGTGCCCTTGCCTTGTCTGCACCTTTTACACTTGGCAACACACTGCGTTCACTTGGAAAAACTGGTCTTTATTTAAAGAATTCAAGCGTAGTTGAAGCGCTCACCACCATCGATACCCTTGTTTTTGATAAAACCGGCACACTCACCGATCCGAATAGCTATGAAATCATCGAACAGCAAAATGAGCTCAGTGCCGAAGAATTTGCTGTTTTTGTGAACTTAGCCAGGCAGTCAACGCATCCGCTTTCAGTCGCATTTGCCAAAGCCAATGATGACCTTCCAGAAATCAAACTGAATGCACTTGAAGAATTGAAAGGTAAAGGTTTAAGCACTACTTATCAAGGTAAAATTTATTTATTGGGGTCTGCTTCTTTTGTGGGTGCAGCGCATTTAGCTAAAGGAAGTGAGCTCTTTTTTAGTGTAGAAGGACGCATGGCGCATTTTACCTTTTTAAGTGCGTGGCGCAGTACTGCAATTACTTCTGTACTTAATGAATTTGGTGCAGCGCATTGTTATGTGCTATCCGGAGACCATTCGCAAGATAAAGCCGCGCTATTAGCCCTTGGTTTCTTTGAAACACACCTGTTTTTTGAACAAACACCTCAGCAGAAAGCAGCGCAAATTGAAATGCTGCAGCAAAAAGGAAGGCAAGTCATTTACATTGGAGATGGCATCAATGATGTTGGTGCTTTGGGTAAAGCAAATGTAGGAATCGCTCTATCGGAGGACATGTTTAGATTTACACCAAGCGCTGATGCCATCTTAGAGGCAAGATATTTATTGAAAATTCCACAGATGCTCGCTTTAGGGCGCTATGCTAAGCGCGTTCTACTAATATGCCTATCCTTTTCCTTGAGCTATAATATTTTTGGACTAAGCGTCGCTATTTCGGGTAACCTAACCCCGTTGTTTGCAGCCATCCTCATGCCTATTTCTTCCATCACAATCGTACTTTTAAGTACCGGGCTCATTTATTGGAAATCGAAGCGTTTGTTCAAAAACTGACATTAATCAGTTTTTTTCAAAAACACGGGTCATTCTTCTTCCTTATCGGTCTAACGAAATTTGCACTATGGGAATCGTGTACCTTATGCTTATCGTTAGTCTGTGTATCGCTGGATTTTTCTTGGCCTTCTTTTTTTGGGCCACGAAAAATGGGCAATTCGACGACGACTACGGGCCTTCTGTACGCATCCTGTTTGAAGATGAACCAACAACAAAAGATGTATAAAATGGAAGTAGTTAAATTCAATTATGACAACAAGATTGTGCGCAATTTTGCTTATGCCACGGTCATTTGGGGTGTGACGGGAATGTTAGTGGGGCTTATCGCCGCTCTACAATTGGGATTTCCAGATTTTTTCAATGATTACCTCGGTTTCAAGTGGGTATCGTTTGGGCGCATCCGACCTTTACACACCAATGCAGTCATTTTTGCTTTTGTAGGTAATGGGATCTTTATGGGTTATTACTATTCCTTGCAAAGATTACTCAAGTCTCGAATGTGGAGCGACAAAATGAGTTACTTGCATTTTTGGGGTTGGCAAACCATCATTGTATGCGCTGTATTAACCTTGCCATTCGGCTATACAACAGGAAAAGAATATGCGGAACTCGAATGGTGGATCGACATCATGATTGCCGGTATTTGGGTGGTTTGGGGTTGGAACATGTTTGCAACAATCCTGAACCGACGCGTCCAACATTTGTATGTGGCAATATGGTTTTACATTGCCACATTTGTTACGGTTGCCATGCTGCATATATTCAATTCATTTGAGTTGCCTGTTTCTTTTCTAAAAAGTTATTCATGGTACGCTGGTGTCCAAGATGCGCTGGTTCAATGGTGGTATGGCCACAACGCTGTTGCCTTCTTCTTGACAACACCTTATTTGGGCTTGATGTATTATTTTGTTCCAAAAGCAGCAAACCGTCCGGTTTATTCTTACCGCCTCTCCATCATCCATTTTTGGGCCTTGATTTTCCTCTACATCTGGGCTGGACCACATCACTTACTTTACTCAACCCTACCGGATTGGGCGCAAAGTCTTGGGGTGGTGTTCTCTGTTATGCTCATTGCACCATCTTGGGGAGGAATGCTCAATGGCTTATTAACTTTACGCGGCGTTTGGGATAAAGTAAGAGACGATGTGATGCTCAAATTCATGGTGGTAGCACTCACCGCTTACGGGATGTCCACATTCGAAGGCCCAATGCTCTCCCTTAAAAATGTGAATGTGATCTCTCACTTTACCGACTGGACCATTGCACACGTTCATATTGGTGGTCTAGGATGGAATGGTATGATGACATTTGGAATGCTCTATTGGCTATTTCCGAAACTATATAAAACGGAATTGTATTCCAAAAGAATGGCCAATCAGCATTTTTGGATTGCTACACTGGGTATTTTACTTTATGCCGTACCTATGTACATTGCTGGATTCATGCAAGGTCTTATGTGGCAGGATTTCAATCCAGATGGCACACTTCAAAATGCCGATTTCCTCAAAACCGTTGCGCAACTTAAGCCCTATTACTATTTGCGCTCACTGGGTGGTTTACTTTATCTTTCTGGTGCCCTTTTGATGTTCTACAATTTGGTTAAAACAGCTAAATCCGGTGCTTTACTCACGGATGAAGCAGCGCAAGCACCGGCAGTGCTCGAACAACATGGTCAGGCTAAAGGGGAATACTGGCATAAAGTTATTGAACGCAAACCTGTACAGTTCATGATTTTGAGTTTAATCGTTGTGGCAATTGGCGGTATTGTAGAGATTATACCAACCATGATTGTTGATTCTAATATTCCAAAAATTGCAAGTGTCAAACCTTATACCCCTCTCGAATTAGAAGGGCGCGACATTTACATCCGTGAGGGTTGTTACAACTGTCACTCTCAATTGGTTCGACCTTTGCGTTTCGAAACGGCGCGCTATGGCGAGTATTCTAAATCTGGCGAATTCGTTCACGACCACCCGTTCCAATGGGGATCTAAACGCACTGGGCCAGATCTTGCCAGAGAAGGTGGCAATACCAAGATTCGTAAATCTAACTTCTGGCATTACCAACACCTGATGGCACCAAAAGATGTATCTCCTGGATCCATTATGCCGGCCTACACATGGTTGCGAGAAGACAATTTGGATCTCTCCTTAACAGAAAAGAAAATAAGAGCTATGCAAACCTTAGGGGTGCCTTACAAAAAAGGTTACGATAAAAAAGCCGTCGCCGATCTAAAAGCACAGGCAAAATTGGTAGCGGAAGACATCGTGAATACCACACCTAAGCAAGCACTCATTGGCGTCAATAAAGCAGCGCTCGTGAAGGACATTCAACAAAAAGAAATTGTTGCAGTCATTGCCTATTTGCAAAGACTCGGCGTAGATATAACTGTTCAATCTAAAAAGTAATTCGCATGCTACGATTCATCAAACACAACCTCACCAGCATGTTCGGGATTGAGATATATCCGCTCATTTCATTGGTGTTATTTACCGCATTTTTTGCTGTTGTTCTAATCTACGTTTGGAAAATGAGCAAAGATCGCGTGGCTGAATTAGCGGCAAGCCCCCTAGAATTCGAACAAAAAAATGAAGCAACAAAAATCAAATAAACGACTTATGAAAACGCTGACTTACAATTTCTTACTTACAGTTGTTTTAACATGCATCAATAATTGGAGCTGGGCTGCCGACGGCGAAGGACTTTTCAAGTCTCGTTGCAACGCGTGTCATATGATCGACAAGAACTCAACCGGACCTAAATTACAGGGCGTCAAACAAAAATGGACAGACGCCGGAGAAGGCGAACTCTTGTACAAATGGGTTCAGAATTCCACTGAACTTATTGGGTCAGGTAAAAGCGCACTTGCCAAAGAAATTTCCACATTTAGTGCAACAGCCATGCCCGCTCAAGCTGTATCCAATGAAGAAATCGATGCTATTTTCGGTTATATCGACAGTTACGTACCACCGACAAGCACTGTGCAAAAAACGGATAGCACAATAGTGTCGGAACCCGTAATAATGACGGATTACAAAGGAAACCTTACGGTTTTCAACTGGCTTGCGGTCTTGACACTTATTTTAATCATCGCAATCATTGTACTTGCAGGCACGCTCATGACTTTCATGAAGTCGGACTTTTTCAAAAACAAACTCAAAGAACTGAGCACCAAAGCGAATATCCTCATACTCATTATTACCACAGGTACAATGTTCATGGGCACCAACGCACATGCCCTTACCTACATGGGGCCCGGTGACGGACCAAAAGATGGTCCTTGGTTGAAAGTGGAAACAACTGACCTACTCGCCGTTGTCATTATCGACGTCATTTTATTAATTGTCGTGTTGTACTTGCGCCATTTGTTCAACCAAATGATGGACATGGTCAAGCCAAAAGAAGTCCAAGTTGAAGCGCCTGTAGTGCCTACTTTCAAAAAAGTGAATCGTGTACTTACCGACGCTGTTCCGATAGAAGAAGAGCATAAAATCTTAATGGATCATGAATACGACGGCATTCAAGAATTAGACAATAACTTACCACCATGGTGGGTATGGGGCTTCTATGCGACTATCGTATTCTCTTTTATCTACATCATCAATTATCATGTACTTGGCACATCTGACTTGCAAATAAAAGCCTACGACAAAGAAATGAAACAAGCCGAGAAGGAAGTGAAGGCTTATTTAAGTAAAATGGCGATGAATGTTGATGAAACCAATGCTACACGCATGACGGCAGCAAGTGATTTGTCTGCAGGAGCGGGGATATTTGCAGCAAACTGTGTGGCTTGTCATCAATCAAAAGGTGAAGGAGAAATTGGACCGAACCTCACGGACAACACCTGGATTTACGGTTATGACATCAAAGACGTCTTTAAAACGGTTAAATACGGCACTGCAAACGGAATGCCTGAACATTCTTCAAAGTTTAATCCAATTCAAATTCAACAAGTAGCCTCTTATGTACTCTCCTTACCAGAAGTGAAGGGACTTGCTCCCCAAGGAACCATTATTGAGAAATAAACAATGATACACCATGAGTGAACACGACGAAGCATTCCGAGACAGGATTGCAACTGTGAATGAGGAAGGAAAACGCGTATGGATTTTTCCTAAAAAGCCCTCAGGTTCATTTTATAATAAACGGAAAATTGTAAGTTATCTATTATTGGGTTTCTTGTTTGCAGGCCCGCATTTGCGCATCAAAGGAGAGCCGCTGCTCATGCTCAATGTCATCGAGCGAAAATTTGTCATAATGGGCCAAGTATTTTGGCCACAAGACATGTATATATTAGCTGTCTTGTTGATATTGGCAGTGGTTTTTGTGATCTTATTCACCATCATCTATGGGCGAATATTTTGCGGCTGGGTTTGTCCGCAAACGATATTCATGGAAATGGTTTTCCGTCGAATTGAATACTGGATTGAAGGAGATGCCGCGCAACAACGGCTGCTCGATAAAGCACCCTGGGAAACACAAAAAATCATTAAAAAAGTGAGTAAGCATGTCATCTTTTGGTTACTCTCCTTTTTAATTGCAAATACCTTTCTAGCCTACATCATTGGTTCAGATGAACTTTGGCGCATACAAACTGACCCGCTCGGAAAACACCTCGGCGGTTTTATTGCCATCGTTATTTTTACGTATGCATTTTATGGGGTTTTTGCTTTTCTACGAGAGCAAGTATGCACCACTATTTGCCCCTATGGGCGCTTACAAGGCGTATTGCTCGACCAAAACTCCATGGTAGTTGCATATGATCATGTCAGGGGCGAAAACAGGGCGAAAATCAAAAAAGGTGAAGACCGAAAAGCAGTTCAGAAAGGGGATTGTATTGATTGTCTGCATTGTGTACAGGTTTGCCCGACTGGCATTGATATACGCAATGGAACGCAACTCGAATGCATCAATTGTACGGCCTGTATAGATGCCTGTGACCACATGATGGCGGCGGTAGGGCAAGAAAAAGGCTTGGTGCGCTTTGTTTCAGAAGAAGGTATCAAGACAAGACTTCCTTTTCAATGGACACGCCGTGTGAAAGCATACTCCATATTGTTGTTCGCCCTGCTGATCACTTTAATAACGCTCATTGCAACAAGGGAAGATTTTCAAACAACCTTAATTAGGCAGCGGGGTTCTACCTATCAGATGGACGAGAATGGGCATATAACTAATATTTATGAGGTGAATTTACTCAACAAAACACATCAATCATTTAGGATAAAATTCAAGTTGGAAAATAACGCTGGTGAAGTGCAAACTGTCAAAAAGAATCTTGTACTCAAGCCAGAAACAGAACTCAAAGAACGCCTGATCATCCGTTTTCCAAGAAGCTATATCGGTAATGGAACTAAAAAAATCAAGGTCCATATCTATGGCAATGGGGAAAAAATACAAACAATAAAAACTAAATTTTTCGGACCAATCCTTTAAAAAATGAGTTTCAGAAACGCAGTAATAATGGCAATGATTGCCTTCGTGGTATTTATCAGTTATATGGTATTTGTCATTACAAATGAATCATCAGAACTTGTAGCCGAAGACTACTACGAACAAGAACAAACTTTAGATGCCGATATCGCAGCGAAGCAAAGGGCCGAAGACGCTAACTACCCATTGCAATTTTTCGAGAAGGATGGAAAGCTATATTTTGCTGCAAAAAGAGCAGAAAAGATTGAGAAATTACACGCGTCTTTTATGTGCTACAACGATAAGTCAAGCGATCTTGAACTTGATTTAGCGGTTGGTGATAGTTTCCCGATTGCGCAATTGAAAAAAGGCGCTTATGCCGTAGCGCTCCGATACCAAATCAAAGGAAAAACGTATCTTCAGCAGACCAGTTATCTGCGCAAATGATATTTCAATACAGTATATCATTCCTTATAGGTTTACAAGCTACCCTGCACTGTGTCGGAATGTGTGGCCCCTTGGCTTTTGCAGCACCTATCAACAGAACGAATAAAAAAGCCGCAATTTGGGGAAGTTTGACCTATAATTTTGGAAGATTAACCACCTACTCCTATCTTGGTTTTCTACTTGGAATAATTGGAATTGGACAAATATGGATTTACGCTATCCAACTTATAAGTATAATAACGGGATTCATTTTTATTGCATCTGCAACTTTTGGTTCGCTTGAAACCTGGCAAATTTCACGGCCCATCACACGGTATATTGGGTCTTTAAGTACTAAATTATTCCCTATCGTAAAGAATGTCAATCTAAAATTCAGACCTTTTTTATTTGGGCTGATCAACGGCACTTTGCCTTGTGGTATGGTTTATTTAGCACTCCTTCATGGACTCTCCAGTAAATCATTCCCTGACACAATCCTTAGCATGCTATTTTTTGGTCTAGGAACGCTCCCTGTCATGTTTTTTATCCCTTTAATAGGCCAAGAACGCTTTTATCGACTTTTACCTAAGCAAACACAAAAAGTAATGCTCATTCTAATTGGATTTTTACTGGTCTTGAGAGGCCTCGGTTTAGGTATTCCGTATATCAGCCCTAAAGTAGAAAAGCCTGCAGCGCCAAATAGCAGACCATCCATTGAATGTTGCGAAGTACAGCCATAAAAAAAGGAGGCCATGGCCTCCTTTTTTTATCATTTGTTAAGTTGGAATTACAGCTTGATGAATTTCGCTGTATCTGATTGCTTTCCTGAGTTGAACTTCACGATATAAGTTCCGGCAGGTAAATCTGCGCTGTCGATGCTGAGTTCTTGTGTGCCATCAGCTAATTGGAGGGTCTTGCTCCAAACCAAACGACCTGTTATGGAATATACTTCCACTTGAGCCTTTCCGCTTTGTGCTAGTTCAAAAGCAAGGGTTGTATTGTCTTTGGTTGGGTTAGGGTATGTGCGTAATTTGGTTTTGAATTCGCCACCTGGTGTACCAGCGTTGTTATTGGTACCTAGGTATTGAGTTGTTCTCCAAATACCGCGACCAAAGGTGCCGAGGTAAATTTCTCCTGGGCGGCCATTGCCTTCATCGAATGAACGCCAGCTCTGACGAACTTCATAAACAGGTGTTCCTTCGAATCCTGTAGAGGCGTTTTCCCAAGATGCGCCGCCATTCTCTGAAACCCAAGCACCACTAGATGTTCCTACAACTAAGATATCTGGATCGTTGCGATCGATAATACCATCGTAAGTAGCTATACCTGATACTATAGCACCTAAATTGGTAAATGCAGGTGCACTGGCCGTAGCATTGTTGGTGCGCTTGTTGGTTCCGTTAAAGCCAGCAAAACATACGAGGTCGTTGGCGTTGTTCGGATTCACAGCAATACCTTCGTAGGATGTATTGGTAATTTTGGTGAGGGTCGTTGCTGTTGGGGCTGTTGTGGTTGCACCTTGCGTAACATAACCTGCTTTGGAGGCAAAGTTTGGATCACTGGTGTAGATACTACCCAAACCATCTAGACGCCAAACACCGTTACCAGCACTGATATAGCAATGGTTGAGGTCGCGAGAGAATTCAACATCAACTGAGTTAAATAAACCGCCGCCAATACCTTTTGCTAAACACAACCAACCTGGATTGGTTACAGAAAAACGGGTTGCATTGCGCGTTCCCCATAGCTCGCCACCGTTTGCGTTGACATATACCAAAAACCAAGATTGATAAGGATCCGCAATGCGTAGGGTATCCCAAGCAACGTTAAAAATAACGGTGTCTGTTCCCATTTCTACGGTTTCTCCTGTTGCGTTGTTGATTCCGAAGTTCACGCCATTAACGGTCAAGGAAGGATCATAGTAAAGGGTATCATCGAAGTAAAGGGCTGTTGGCGCAGAAAGCGTAATGGTGTCTCCTGATGCCATTGAAGGAATGCGTAGCATGTCGCCAGCATCGTAGTTCTTTTTAGGAATATAAGTTACTGAATCTTCTGAGTTAGGGTCGAAGTACTCCGCTAAGAAGAGTTCGGTATGGAACGGGTGATTTGGACTACCATCGGTGCCTGGTGGGTCGTAGGTACCGGGAAGATTCGGGCTGAAGTTTGTCCAGTTAACACCGCGGTCTCCGGAGCGAGAAATGCTGTTGTAATAAATTGAAGAGAACATCACGCTCGGATTGAAGAAGGAGATTTCGCATTCGAAACCATCGCCGCCGTTCACTTCACGGAATTCATGGTAAGTAGAAAGCGTAAAATCGTTGTAGAGTGTACCGTTGTCTTGAGTACCTCCCATCACGCGGCCACCAGCATCGAATGCAATGCCATAGAATTGTGTGACGTTATAGCCGCGGTTTGCCGGATACCATGACTGACCTTTATTATTGGATACACCAACGCCGCCGTCGTTACCTACGTAGAAACGGTTGTTGTTGTCCCATTTCATTTCGTGGTTATCGGCATGAACGTATGTAGGAGAGCTAGGGTTAACAAACCATAGAGAGATTTTCTCAAAACCTCCAGACGGTGGGTTATTAACCGTTTGTTTCCATTCCCATACATCGATACCACCGATAAGTAAACGCTCGTTGTCAGTTGGGTCTACAGAAAGTATGCTGTTGTAGGTACCTTGGTTACGGTAGATGTCAAACTCATTTGGAGGACCAGATGGACCTACGAATTGATTCCAAGTTTGACCGTTGTCATGAGACACGTGCATAGACATGAGGTTCGAATTTGTTCTTGCAGCGTACAAAGAGTAAGCATTAGAACTATTCTTAGTTGGTGAGATGGCATACTCAATGCGCGCAGCACCAGTTGGAACTAAATTATTAGCGATTGTACCGGATTTATCCGTGAATGAATTACCACCGTCATTTGAAACGAAAGTTTTGTTTGCGGCATATGCTGCTACAATGACTTGGGCGTCTTTTGACACTTGAAGCGCAAAACAACCACCGCTCGAAGCTGGAACGCTGGTCATGGAGGCATCTCCTACTTTCCATTTTTTGAGACCAGATGCAGTAGCCATCCAAACGTAGTTGTCTGCATCAGAGCTTGCTACTTCGGTACAGCTTGCTGAACCTGGGACTTTGGTAAAAGTTGCACCAAAGTCAGTTGAATACCAAACGCCGTTTCCGCCCCAACCTTCTTCATTTGAACCAGTGGCTACATAAAGTGTATTATCTGGCGTCATAGTCATGCTGGAAATAAAAGGATTGGCGCCGGCCTCTACGTAAGGAAGTACGCGCTCCCAGAAGTTTCCTTTGTTGTTTGAAACAAATAAGCCACCGGATACACCACCTGCCCATACACGGTTGATGTTTGAACGATCTATACAAATAGCTCGGGTTCTACCGCCAATATTATCAGGACCTAAAGATTCAAAAACGATTGATTTGGAAGTCCCTTTTTTACGAATTTCTTGATCGATTTGAGCAAGTGTTTCTTGCGAAACTGGCTCACCTGTATTTACATCGAGATAACGCGCTTTTAACCAAGCAATGGCGTCAGTGGAGCGACCCTCTTGGAGTACAGTCAAGCTTTTCTGACTGTAAAATGCCGTTTGTGGCAAGAATTGGTAAGCGGTGTAAGCTAGTGCGAATACGCTCGCAACTATCAGAGAACCAAAGACATATACCTTTTTATTCATAACAGATTTTTAAGTGTGCATGATTAGTCGACCAAATTAAGAAATATTCTCTTAATAATGATTCTAGATGTAAGGCTTTTACACAATTTTTTCATAAAATTTTTTTATTGCGTTTCACCTCATTTTTAAAGTTCAAATAAGTGCTTTTCGGCATGGTAAGAGGATCGGACCAATGGACCGCTCTCCACAAAGCGAAAACCCATTTCCAGGCCTATTTTCTGATAATAAACAAATTGTTCGGGTTCTATAAATTCAGCAACTGGCAAATGTTTTGGGGTGGGCTGAAGGTACTGACCTAAGGTGAGTATATCAACCTGCACCGACCGTAGGTCTTGCATGGTTTCAATTACCTCTTGTTCAGACTCACCGAGCCCGAGCATGACGCCAGATTTGGTGCGCATTCCCCCTTTCTTTAGGCGAAACAGCACCTCTAGGCTGCGGTCGTATTTAGCTTGAATACGAACTTGTTTGGTAAGGCGGCGCACCGTTTCCAAATTGTGTGAAACAATTTCCGGCGCGACATCGATGATGACTTGGAGGTTTTCCCAGTTACCTGCGAAATCAGGAATGAGCGTTTCTAGGGTTGTGCCAGGCGATTGCTGGCGTATGGCTCGGACGGTTTGAGCCCAAATACTGGAGCCGCCATCTTTGAGGTCATCGCGGTCGACGGAAGTAATGACCGCGTGCTTAACTCCCATGATTTTAACGGAGTTGGCAACGCGCCCGGGTTCAAATTCGTCAACGGCTTCGGGCTTACCAGTTTGAACGCCACAAAATCCACAAGATCTTGTACAAATATTTCCGAGAATCATGAATGTTGCTGTACCTTCCCCCCAGCACTCACCCATGTTCGGACAACTGCCACTCTCACAAATTGTATGCAATTTGTGTTCGTCTACCAAACCACGCACCTTGCGGTAGTTTTCGCCGGTAGGCAACTTGACTCTTAGCCATTTGGGCTTTTTAATACGGGTCGTTTCTTCCATTAGAATTGAAAAGTTTCAATTTGGGTGAGTAACTCTTTGCGCTGTTGAACAATTGGTTGCAGTTTTTGTGCATTATAACGCAAAGATTTCAAAAGCAGGGTGGTGTTTTTTCCGAATAGGTAATATCCAAGCGCAACTATATTCATACTCAAGAAAAGGGCAACCCAAACTGTGGTGCTCAAACATATATAGAGCGACGCCATTTTAAATAAGAAGAGATTCCAAAAAGTAAGAATCACCAAGAGCATTGCCATTTTGGTTGAAGACCAAAAGACACGGCGCTTCATTTTTTTCTCCACAAAACGCTTTACAAAATAAGTTGGCAATCCAATTGGAATAAGACCGATTAGAAACATAGGTAGTTGAATGAGCCATTTACAAAATGTTTTCAACCTCCAATTCTTTTCTATGGCAAACCAATACAATTCAGCTTCATTTAAGCCCTGATTTTCGAGATGCTTGTGGTATGCAAGCATTTCATTTCGAAAAGTAGTCAAATCCAACGTTTGATCATTGTTAAGACGTTCTGCTAATTGTTGCGAATAAGCCCAACGCTGTTCAAGCGTGTATTGCTTGTCATAACAATGGACATGCATGCCTTTGCGGTTGAGCATCATGATTTGTTCATGCAATTGAAGGTGTTCTTCTGAGCGCAGGTGGGTAATTTGCGCTTGCATGCGGTTTTCCAACGCTCTATTGAGTTCAGAAATCACTTTACTCGGATTTTCTAGGTAGGCTTCTTTGTAATCGTTCAAAACAATTGGCTCAGCAGCAGCAATGAGCACCTCACTACGCATGAAGCCTGGATTGGTGTAATTGATACCTAAACCTTGTACTTGAATTTCATATTTCCAATCGAGGTCTTCAAGGGCGGTGAAACCAATGCGTATTGCTCCTTTTTTTATCGGTTTTAGTCGACGTTCAAATACGTCGTCGGTCAGTCCTTCACCAAAAATGAGGAGATTGCGTTTTTTAGCCAAGGTTTGCGTTGCCTTCTTGAAAACTTTTTTGTTCTTCTCTTGGGAATTACCTCCATCTTGGGCACGGTAAATAGGAATCATTTGCGCCAACCAAAAGAGCGGTTTGGTAAACCAATTGAAAACATCCGAACGGGTCATGAAATAAACTACTGGGGTGCGCAAGCGCGAAATAACCAATGGGTCAAGAAATGCAGACGGATGATTGCTCACAAAGATAGTTCTACCAAAAAGCGTCCGACTCGGGCGCACCTCTCTGATGCGTCTAAAAAATAGGCGAAAACTAAAACCTAAACCGAGCCAAAAAATAAAATACAAGGGCCTCATGCTGCGAAATTACCAATTTTAGATAATTTCGCCCTAAAATAAACGCATGAAGCGCATCGGTCTCATTTGTGGAGGTTTTTCTTCCGAATATGCAATTTCTATCAAGAGTGCTCAAACTATTCAACAACATTTCCCGAGTCACTTGAGTTGTGTACTCATAGAAATTAACCGTGAAAATTGGCAAGTCAAGCTCAAAGAGACTACTGACATCGATGCAGCACTTATTTACACACACGGTGACCCCGGCGAAAACGGAAAAATTCAAGCTTATCTTGACATGCTTCAAATTCCCTACGTTAATTCGGGCGTTTTAGGCTCTGCCCTATCCTTTGACAAATGGTATTGCAATCAATTTTTGAAGGGCTTTGGATTTGCCGTGGCGCAATCCCAATTATTTAGATTCGGACAAGCCATAGATGCCCAAAAATTATGTGATCAATTAGGTCTTCCTTTGTTTGTCAAGCCTTCGGATTCAGGTTCGAGCTTTGGCATTTCTAAAGTGAAATCCGTTACGCAAGTGCAGCCTGCATTTGATGCCGCATTTCAAGAAGGACGAAGCGTAGTGGCAGAAGCATTTTTAGACGGCACTGAGGTTACTTGTGGTGTTTATCGAAAGCAAAATGAAATTGTAGCGCTACCATTAACGGAAATAGTTAGCGAAACTGAATTTTTTGATTACGCAGCGAAATACGACGGGAAATCAAAAGAAATAACGCCGGCTAGAATAGCAGAAACTGTTGGAGTCGAAGTGCAGCAACAGGCCAAAAAAATATATGAATTACTGGGTTTACGTTCAATTGCACGCATCGATTTTATGATCGTGGCTGACAAACCACATGTAATTGAAGTCAATACAACACCTGGATTTTCCCCCGCTAGTATTGTACCGCAAATGCTCAGTTGTGCACAGATCAGTATTCAAGATTTTTGGACAGAAATTATTCGGGTTGAGCTTGGTATGTAGCCAGCGCATTGAGTATTGGTTCAAATTTACCCGCCATAGCGGCTCCTGAAATGGCATAATCATTGGCAATAAGCGCAAATGCAGCCCGACCTCCATTGGGTAAATCTACATACCCCGCATAGGCTTTGATGCCTGATATACTGCCACTTTTGGCATAGACTTTCCCTTGGGCAGCCTGACCTTTACATAGATTTTTAACTGTTCCACTGCTGCCAACAATTGGAAGACTGGCTAAATAAGCAGAGAAATATCGCTGCTGGCATTGGACAGCAAGTAATTGGGTGTATTGTGCAGCACTCATCCGGTTTTCTTTGGACAAGCCACTGCCGTCTACAATCCGACACGGACCAATTTGCCACTGCGCAAGTAAACTATCCAAGATTATCAGGCTTTGCTCATACGTGCCAGCACCGCTGCTTTTGTAGCCAATTTGCAGTAAATTACCTTCGGCGAAAAGATTGATACTGCGCTGATTGGTATGAAAAATGATGTCTTTTAGTGTTTGGCCATACGTGGTGTGGATGACTTTTGTGCTCACAGGTGAAGGCCCCATCTGAAGAAACCGCGACGAAAATGCGCCGCCATCGACGCGAATGCCACCTGCCTGTAGCTTTTGATAGAACATTTCAGCGAGTAATCGTTCGGGGTCTGGCATGCTCGCTTTAACTTCATATACACTCCGATTCGCCGGCAACTTTCCTTTAATGACCCGAGTATCATCAAAAGGTACGCCGTGTACAAAGGTTTGGTCTGAAGAAATAGCGGCAGAAACGGCGTCAATGCGCAATTGATAGTGCTGATCTGTAGGATAAATCCCTTTCAACTGAAGGGGTTTTCCTGAACTACCGGTTTGAAAGTTTAGTTTGAGTGTGTTGTCATAAAAATTAAGACCAAAAGCTCCACAACCGTAATAGTTGCCCATGTCGACCTGTTGCCACCCAAGTGGGCAGGTAAATGCACCAAAACTAGCGCCGTCGGCAATGATTTGACCTGTTATACACTTAATGCCTGCCGCGTTGATTACCGCAAACCATTCATCTAGAAACTGAAGTTCGTTGCCAGCGGTATTAAAATAACGCGAACCTAAAGAGACGTCTCCGCCACCGACAATGCGCAAATTTCCTTCCCAAATGCCGTTGGGTTTCATGTATCCTTCCAAAACAAGTTGTGTTTTGGCACGGTAATCTGGCCCCAAAACAGCTAACGCGGCGGCTGTGCTCACTAATTTGGTAATTGAGGCACCCGGGAGCGCTTGCCGAGGATTGTATGCCAAAAGGGTGTCTCCGGTTTGTAAGTCAATTGCACAAATACTCAGATTTGCGCCTTGGAGTTGCGGGTCCTGAACCAGCGCCTTGACCGCTTGTTGTAGCGGATATTGAGCGAGCAGCGCCAAAGGAAAACAAACCAAAAACAGACGTAAAATAACAAGCATCATCGACAAATTTAATGTAATTTTACGTTCCAAATTGTTAGCCATGTTTCGATTTCAAGAAGAAGCCCTAAGCGGACTCTACAGCATTTATCCAAACGTTTTTAAGGATGAAAGGGGTTACTTCTTTGAGGCCTTTCAAACCGAAAAATACAAAGATATAACTGGCAATCTCCAATTTGTCCAAGATAACATTTCCAAATCCTCAAAAGGCATCCTTAGGGGGCTGCACTTTCAAAAACCGCCTTACGCTCAAGGTAAGCTCGTTCAAGTACTTCAAGGTGCTGTACTTGATATTTCTGTAGATCTTCGTCGCCAGTCTGCAACATATGGCCAAACTTTCAAAAAAATACTGAGCGCCGACAACGCCGTACAACTGTACATTCCACCCGGTTTCGCACATGGTTTTTACACCCTAGAGGACCACACACTCTTTAGTTACAAGTGCACCGCACCTTACCATGCCGCTTCTGAAGGTTGTATTTTGTGGAATGACCCCACCTTAAATATCGATTGGGAACTCTTTGGGGCGCCTATTTTATCCGATAAAGACAAACTGGGTACCACATTTGCAGATTTTGAAACGCCATTTCACTAGTCAGCTGCCATGTCGAACCCCAATAATGAGGTCATCCGAATTCAAGGAGCCCGAGAACACAACCTTAAAAACATCCACCTAGATATACCGCGTCAAAAACTTGTTGTTTTCACGGGTCTCAGCGGAAGCGGTAAATCTTCATTGGCATTCGACACAATTTTTGCCGAAGGCCAACGACGCTATCTCGATACCTTTTCGGCTTATGTTCGTCAATTCATTGGCGGTCTAGAACGACCAGACGTCGATAAAATTGACGGCCTTAGTCCGGTTATTGCCATCGAACAAAAAACGGTAGGACGATCTCCTCGATCCACAGTAGGAACCATTACCGAACTCTACGATTTTTTTCGCTTGCTCTTTGCCCGTACCTCGACAGCCTTTTCTTTTATGACCAATGAACCAATGGTTCAGTACTCAGATCTAGAAATTACCGAGCTCATTGAAAAACACTTTAATGGTAAAAAAGTCGCATTACTAGCACCCAAGGTAAAGGGCAGAAAAGGGCATTACAGAGAACTTTTTGAACAGATTCAGCGTCTGGGCTACATGCGCGTTAGGGTAGATGGCGAGCTGCTCGAGCTCAGTAAGCCCATCAAACTAGATCGATACAAAACACACGACATCGAGGTAGTTGTGGATCGTTTTGTGGCTGGGCAAATAGATGCCAAACGCTGTCTTGAAACCGTTCAAACTTGTCTCAAACTCGGTGACGGCACCCTAATGGTACTCGACCTCGAAACCGGACAACTCCGACATTTCAGCCGCTTTCTGATGTGCCCTACAAGTGGTATTTCATATCCAGAACCCGAACCCAATCTGTTCTCTTTCAATTCTCCTTACGGCGCTTGTACGGTTTGCAAAGGCCTTGGTGAGGTCAGCGAGATGGATCGTGAAAAGATCATTCCCGACCCGAGCCTTTCAATCAAAAAAGGTGGCCTTGCACCACTTGGCGCCTACAAAAGATCTTGGATTTTTGACAAAATTGAACGCATTCTTCAGGCACAACAATTCAGCCTGAACACCCCTATAGTTGAACTTGAGCAAAGCATCATCGATCTTCTTTTATACGGCAATGAAGATATGATTTTAGGTCCTGAAGAAAACCAAGAGCGTTTTGAGGGCCTCATTCATTTTTTAGGCCGACACGCCGAAGACTCGAGCACGGCAATTGAACGCTGGGCTCAGGGTTTCATGCACAAAAAAACATGTTTAAGTTGCAATGGTTACCGTTTAAAAAAAGAAGCACTGCATTTCAAAATTGGCGCTCAGCACATCGGTGAGCTCGCCCAAATGGACCTCCAACAACTCAAAGATTGGTGTGATAAACTCCCCGATATGCTGAGTCCTGACGCGCAGTTTATTGGAAAAGAAATTATCAAAGAAATCAATGCACGCCTCAGTTTTATCTTGGAGGTAGGTCTTGATTACCTCACTATGAACCGCAGCGCCAAAACGCTATCGGGTGGTGAGGCGCAACGCATTCGGTTGGCCACCCAAATTGGCACAGAACTTCTTAATGTACTTTATATTTTAGACGAACCATCCATTGGCCTGCATCAGCGTGACAACACCAAACTCATCAAATCGCTCACCAAACTCCGAGACATTGGTAATACCGTTTTGGTCGTTGAGCACGACAAAGAAATGATGGAGGCTGCGGACTTTATTGTCGATATTGGTCCTGGGGCAGGAAGGCATGGCGGCGAAATCGTATTTGCAGGCACCTATTCCGAAATGTTAAAAGCGAAAACAGTAACCGCAGGCTACCTCAACGGCGAACTTCAAATCGAGATTCCAAAAAAAGCAAGAAAAGGAAACGGCGCTTTTTTAGAATTAACCGGAGCCAATGGCCACAATCTCAAAAACGTGGGTATAAAAATTCCGCTGGGCACCATGACTTATGTTACCGGAGTTAGCGGAAGTGGCAAGTCGTCTTTGATCAATCAGACGCTTTTTCCTATCCTCATGAATCATTTTCATGATGCCATTCGTACCCCACTACCCTATAATGAAATAAAAGGTCTCGAACACCTCGATAAAGTGATCGAAATTGACCAGAGCCCAATTGGACGCACTCCGCGCTCGAATCCTGTTACCTACACGAAAGTCTTTGACGAAATTCGAAGTTTATTTGCCGGCATGCCTGAAGCGCTCATCAGGGGGTACAAGCCCGGACGTTTTTCGTTTAATGTCAGTGGCGGAAAATGTGAAACTTGCAACGGAGGCGGCATGCGCCTCATTGAAATGAATTTCTTACCCGATGTGTATGTATTGTGTGAACAATGCAACGGCAAGCGTTATAACAACGAGACACTAGAGGTACGCTACAAAAGCAAAACGATTGCAGATGTCCTACAAATGACAATCGCCGAGGGCTGTGTTTTCTTTGAAAACCAACCAAAAATTCACCGCATGCTCCAGACCCTTAACGATGTGGGCTTGGGTTATGTGCAGCTCGGACAATCCTCTACCACCTTATCCGGCGGAGAAGCACAACGCATCAAATTAGCTGCAGAATTAGCCAAAAAGGCCACAGGAAAGACGATTTATATTCTCGACGAACCCTCCACTGGCTTACATTTTGAAGACATTCAGCTCTTGCTCAAGGTTTTGCAACGTTTGGTCGACGAAGGAAACACCGTTTTGATCATCGAACACAACCTCGACATGATTAAAACAGCAGACTACATTATCGATATTGGTCCAGAAGGTGGGCATCGTGGCGGACAAGTCCTGTTTGAAGGAACACCTGCTCAGATGATCAAAAGCAAGCAAAATATATCTTACACCGCAAAATATTTGGCCCAAGAATTAAAAAAGCATTAATTTTGACGCTCCTTAGTTAGTAACGACAAAAAAATTATAAAATGGCAGTAGAAATTACAGACCAAAACTTCGAAGAGCTTGTCATGAAATCAGACAAGCCCGTTATCGTAGACTTTTGGGCAGAATGGTGTGGTCCTTGTCGCATGATCGGTCCAGTAATCGAAGAAATGCACAACGAGTACGAAGGCAAAGCGCTTATCGGAAAAGTAAATGTAGACCACAATATGGGTGTTTCTGCTCAGTTTGGTGTTCGATCCATCCCGACCATTCTTTTTATTAAGAACGGCGAAGTAGTGGACAAATCAGTTGGCGCAGTACCCAAATCGGTACTCGCAGAGAAACTCGAAGCATTAATGTAAAATTCAAAGGGAGTTCGCTCCCTTTTTTTATGCCATGGAATCATTCTGGAGAAGACTTCGTTATTATGGACTCGGTTTCGGTCTTGGCCTCATTCTCACTTTTGGGATTTTTAATACCAGAGGCTGCAGTTGGATGCCTGCCAACCGTGTAAAAGAAAGTTTTGAGAGCCGAATATGGCTCATGGATGCCCAACAAAAAAATGCCTTTTTTAAACAAAACCATTTTACCGAGAACTCTTTTTACCATGCCATCCAAAATGCAGAAGTGTATTTTACCAAGAGCAAAAGGCACGGGAAACATAAAATTTATGTACTGCAAATCACCAATAAAAAAGGCAAAAAGATTCCTTTACTAGCCAAGTGCACCGACGAGAGCTTTGTCATCGATTTTATTCCCTATCGCAACAATTGGAAAAGATATGTAAAGCAAAAAGACAAAGCCAAATTTGGAAGTATCATCAGATTACCCAAACAAAAGAACTTATTCTATATCCCCGAAGAGCGCGCCCTGCAAAATCAATTTGCTGCACTTCAAATCAATAATGGTACTACGCTAAATACGCTGCTCAAAAAAAGTGCTTTTGACCACGCGCTGAGCAACCTCAAGGCCACTCCAAAACCGCTACATGTCTTCCGTTTGCATTTGCCGCAAGCACCAGATGCCGTTTTTCTAACCTATTGTGTTTGGTACAAAGACAAGGCTAAAATTGTTGCCCTACGCAGTCAAACCACAGATGAACTGCGTTAATCCACATCTTTTAGGACAAAATTGTTTAAAAGTTACGCCCAGAGCGCCACATGCTCTTCAATGATTTTATAATTTTGAATTATGGAATTTACTGCTGCGCAGATTGCTGGTTTATTAAACGGAGAAGTCATAGGCAATCCAGACGCTGCCGTGAGTGCATTGGCAAAAATCGAAGAAGGACAGCCGGGCACGCTGAGTTTTCTCTCTAACCCCAAATACGAAACCTATATTTACACTACAGGTTCAAGTATTTGTATTGTCAATAATAGTTTTACGCCCACAAAACCGCTCCCTGAAACGCTAACGCTCGTCAAAGTTGCTGATGCATATGCTTGCTTTGCACAACTTTTGGCGTTGTATGACAGCATGAATAAAAAGGAAGCACAAATTGAGCAACCTTGTTTCATTCACCCGAGCGCTCAAATTGGTGAAAACGTCTACATAGGCGCTTTTGCCTATATCGGCGCCAATGTTCAAATTGGATCAGATTGCCAAATTCATCCAAATGTAGTTATCCAAGAAAATGCTACAATCGGAGACAACACCCTCATTTATCCTTCTGTTTCGATTTATAAAGATTGTCATATAGGTCAACGCTGTATAATCCATGCTGGCACCGTCATTGGTTCCGATGGTTTTGGTTTTGCACCAAATGAAAACGGCGTTTACAGTAAAATTCCACAGATTGGTAATGTCGTCATTGAAGACGACGTCGAAATTGGCTCTAATTGCAGTATTGACCGCGCAACCATGGGCTCCACATTCATTCGCAAAGGTGTCAAAATAGACAACCTCTGCCAAATAGCGCACAATGTTGATGTAGATCAGCATACGGCCATGGCAGCGCAAGTCGGCATTGCAGGATCTGCCAAAATTGGAAAGCATGTCATGATCGGTGGTCAAACCGGCATTGCTGGTCACCTCAGTGTTGCTGACCACACCAAAATCGTTGCGCAATCTGGCATTCCCTCAACTGTGAAAAAAGCAGACACCCTCATGGGCACGCCTGCTATTCCAATAAACGATTACAAGCGCTCGCATTTTGGCTTCCGCAAATTGCCAGGCTTGATCCAAAAAATATACGAACTAGAAAATAAACTAGGCGAGTTGCTCAAAAATAAAGACGCATGACAGAACAACAACGTACAATAAAGCAAAACATCGTATTTGAGGGTATTGGCCTCCATACCGGCGAAAAAGTCCGTTTGGAAATTTGCCCTGCACCTGCCAATCATGGCTACAAATTTCAGCGCACTGATTTAGAAAACCAACCTATTATCAAAGCCGATGTCGACTTAGTGGTGGCAACCGATCGTGGCACCACCCTTGAGGCCAACGGTGCACGTGTCTACACCACAGAACACGTGCTAGCAGCGCTTTACGGCTGCCAAGTCGATAACGCGCTTATCAAACTAGATGGTCCAGAAATTCCAATCATGGACGGCAGCGCACTTCCTTTTGTCGCCGGAATCGAGGCTGTTGGCTACGAAGACCAAGATGCCGTTCGCGACTATTTCGAACTCACTGAAAATATTCCTTGGGAAGACCTCGAAAAAGGCATTGAATTTCTGGCCATTCCCGATATCAATTACCGCCTCACCGTCATGGTCGATTACAAATCTCCTGTACTCGGCACCCAACACGCAAGCATGTACCATATCGGCGAGTTTAAAACAGAAATCGCCCATTGCCGAACGTTTGTCTTCTTACGCGAACTCGAATTCTTAGCCAAAAACAACCTCATTAAAGGCGGTGACCTCAATAACGCCATAGTTCTGGTAGATCGCGCAGACGTCACTCAAGCAGAACTCGATGCCCTTGCCGACTTACTCGGTAAAGAGAAACTACAAGTCAGCATGGAAGGCATTGGCGTATTGAATAGCAGCAAGCTCCAATGTGAAAACGAACCTGCACGTCACAAACTACTCGATATCGTTGGAGACCTTGCCTTGATCGGCAAACCCATAAAAGCACATATTCTTGCCGCAAGACCCGGTCATGCCGGAAACGTAAGTTTTGCCAAAGTATTGAAAGAACAAATCAAGAAACAACAGCAAAATGGCCGTTCATTTGATCTGAGTAAAGAACCACTTTACACAACCCAAGACATCGAACGCATGCTGCCACACCGTTATCCTTTCTTAATGGTGGACAAAATCATGGAGATCCATCCTACTTCCATTATTGGCGTCAAGAATATCACCATGAATGAACCTATCTTTATAGGACACTTCCCTGGAAATCCTATTTTTCCTGGTGTTTTGCAAATCGAAGCCATGGCTCAAGTAGGTGGCATCTACGCACTTTCTCAAGTAGAAGATCCACACCTTTATTCAACTTATTTCATGAAAATTGACAACGTACGCTTTAAACAAAAAGTTGTTCCCGGCGATACCGTTGTTTTTGAATTGGTTCTTACCTCCCCTATTCGCAGAGGCCTCGTTGAAATGTCAGGCACAGCCTATGTGAACGGGAAAGTCGTTTCAGAAGCGAGTATGCTCGCACAAATCATTAAAGACAAAACGGAATGATTTCCAACCTCGCCTTCATTTCAAACGATGCACAAATTGGTCAAAATGTCCGCATTGATCCATTTGCTGTTATCCATCCAGATGTCGTCATCGGAAACGGCTGTCACATCCATTCCAATGCTGTTCTGTATCCCGGTACGCGCATCGGTGAAGACTGCGACGTATTCCCTGGCGCCAGTATTGGTGTTATTCCACAAGACCTCAAATTTGGCAACGAATATACAACCGTTGAAATCGGTAACAATACCAAAATTAGAGAGTGTGTTACCATCCACCGCGGCACCAATGACAAACTCAAAACGACCATCGGAGATAACTGTTTACTGATGACCTATGTTCACATTGCCCACGATTGCCAAATTGGCAACCATGTTATTTTAGCAAGTTATACCGGTTTATCGGGCCATGTCACCATCGACGATTGGGCAATTTTGGAGGGCAAAGCGGCAGCACAGCAATTTACCCATATTGGCAAGCATGCTTTTATTGGTGGCGCTTCCCTTATTCGTAAAGACGTTCCGCCTTATGTCAAGGCAGCCCGTGAACCACTTTCATTTGCGGGTGTCAATTCAGTTGGTTTGCGCCGACGCGGATTCACCGAAGAACAAGTCCGAGAAATCGAAGATATCTATCGTACGCTTTATGTACAAAATAGCAATGTATCTAAAGGCATTAAAGCGGTCCAAGAGACCATGCCAGAAAGTCCATTGCAGCAAGAAATTATTGGCTTCATTCAAAAAGCTGAAAACGGCGTAATTCGCGGCATGATATGACCCTACAACGCGCACAAGAAATCGACTTACTTATAGAAGATTACGCTTTTGGCGGTAGAGGTATCGCAAGAATTCAAACAGAGAAAGGTCCATTTGTTGTCTTTGTTGACAACGCTTTTCCAGGGCAACTCGTTCGTGCAAAAATTGAAACCAAACGTAAAACTTTTGCGGAAGCCAAATTAATAGAGGTCCTTCAACGCGCTGAAGTGGAAACCGTATCGACTTTCCAGGAAATTTCCGGAGGCCCATACATTCATGTACCTGTTTCCATTCAAGAACAATACAAACAAGAGAGTACACTGAGTACTTTTCAACGCCTGAGTGGCATCACGAATAGCCCAGACAAATTTGACTGTTTCATTTCTTCTCCTGCGCATTATCATTACAGGAATAAAATGGAGTACAGCTTTTCGTGTATCGAACACGACTTGCAAACCAATCAAGAACTCGACGACGCTTTTGCCCTCGGTTTCAAACGACGCGGCACATGGTGGAAAGTAGAAAGCCTCAATAAAGCCAGTGGACTTTTTGATGCCCAATGGGAAGACAAGCTCAAGGAAATCCGTCAATTTCTGCAACAAACAGGTCTCCCGGCTTGGCATCCACCTCAGAAAAAAGGTTTCTTCAGGCATATTGTCGTTAGAAAATCCTTTCTAAACGACCAACTATTGGTCAATCTTGTTACATCAAATGAAGGCTTAGCGCAGTTTGATATCGCAGCCTTCTCTGACTTTTTAACCCAATTGCATCCACAGCGCATTGCTGGCCTTTGGCACACCGTCAATGACAACGTTGCCGACCGTGCCAAAATCGAAAACGGGTATTCAAAACTCATTTTTGGAGCACCGGTCATCGAAGAAGAATTGGCTGGCTTGCGCTTTCAGATCAGCATGGAAAGTTTTTTTCAGACGAATCCAGCTTGTGCTGAACTTCTTTATGCCAAAGCACTCGATTACTTCTTTGAAGAACCTTTTGCAACTGGCGATATCGCAATGGATTTATTTTGCGGGACTGGAACAATCGGGCAACTCATGGCCAAGCGCAATCCACAAGTCCGTATAATTGGGGTCGACATCGTCGAAAAAGCCATCGAAGACGCCAAACAGAATGCTGCAAAAAATGCCATTCACACCGTAGAATTCTACGCAGCCGATGTAGGTAAATTCCTCAAAGAATATCCAGATTTTCAGGGTAAAATAAAGCGCATCATGCTTGACCCTCCTCGTGCAGGTATTGCTCCAAAAACACTTCAAAAAGTGATTTCTCTTGGCGCTGATACCATTGTTTATATCAGCTGTAACCCATCTACCCAAGCCCGCGATGCCGCAAGCTTAATCGAGGCAGGTTATGTGCTTGAAAAATACGCACTTGTCGATCAATTTCCACACACAGGTCATATCGAGTCAATTGCCAAATTTAAAAAAGCATGAAGGCAGAAATTCTAGCCATTGGCGACGAACTACTCATTGGGCAAACGATCAATACCAATGCCGCGTGGCTAGGTCAAGAAATGGCTTTGAGGGGCTACCAAGTTCAGCGTGCAACTGCTATTGAAGACAAACCCGAGGCAATTGTCCATGCCCTTGATCATATCCTACCTTCAACCAATTGTGTCATTATCACTGGCGGACTTGGCCCCACAAAAGACGATCTCACCAAATATACACTTGCCAGCTATTTTGAGAGCCCGTTAGAAATACACCAAGCCACCCTCCGTCAAATTGAAGCATTCTTTGCCAGTCGGAACCGTCCTATGCTGGAGGTGAACATCCAACAAGCGGCCTTGCCTACTAAAGCAAAAATCCTGACCAATCGATTGGGCACCGCTGCAGGCATGTGGTTTGAGCGCAATAATGTTATTTACATTTCCTTGCCGGGTGTACCGTATGAAATGAAAACCATCATGACCGAGGAGGCGTTTGTAGCATTGGGCAAAAGATTTCAAGGTCAAACGCTTTATCACCGCACCTTACACACCCAAGGCATCGGCGAATCCTTTCTTGCCGAAAAAATTGCCGATTGGGAAGACCGTGTGAGGGATGCTGGTTTGGGGCTCGCCTACCTCCCGGCTCCTGGTCTTGTCAAACTTAGACTGAGTTCATATACGGGTAAAGAAAATCAAGCACTTATAGACCAATTTTTTCGTGAACTTGAATTGCGCATCCCAGCGCATGTCTTTGGCTACGATGATTGCACCTTAGAACTTGCACTTGGTGCCGAATTATTGGCAAAAAAGGCAACCATTGGCACGGTGGAAAGCTGTACAGCTGGCCTACTTGCTCAGCATATTGCGAGTGTATCAGGTGCATCGGCCTATTACCAAGGAGCATTGCTCACGTATTCAAATGAGTTAAAGATGCGAATCGCGCAAGTCGATGCCCAAACCTTGGAACAATTTGGCGCAGTCAGCGAACAAGTTGCTATTGAAATGGCCGCAAATGGGCGTCGTATTTTAGGTGTTGATTACTGTTTGTCAACAACAGGTGTTGCGGGCCCATCCGGGGGCACACCAGAAAAACCCGTAGGTTTGGTATGGGTTGGACTTAGCGGACCAAATGGCACCATTGCCAAACGTTTTCAATTTGGAGATCAGCGCCAACGCAACCTCGAAATGACTGTCTTAGGCGCCATGAATTGGCTGCGTTACACACTTCAAACCTCTTAAGGAACATATAATTTGGTACCTGCCTCGGCGTGTCGGATAATATAAAAACCCGAACCAAGCGCAAACCCTTGTAATTTCTCGGCGCTATTTGCAACCACTAACTGACCGTTGAGGCGGTAGATCTCGATTTGCTCTTGCTGTTCAAAACCATCCAGGATTAATTGGTTTTCAGCATCAATATAAATTCCATAAGGATGGCCTTGCTCTTCACTTGCAAGACCAACAGTATTATATATCAGCTCGACATCATCAATAAGTACTTCGTCATTGGCGCTTCCGCCTCCTGGGATATGATTGGTAGTAAACGTGAGTAAAATAAACTTAGGTGCTAAGCCTGTATTCACCGTATATACAAATGGCACTGAAAAGCGTTGCCAAGCGTTATTGGTAGGCGAAAACTGAAAATCGGCCTCGGCAACGATATATGGCTGGGATGCGGAATTTATAGGATCTTGAACCGCAAATTGGTCGTGAATCAAGGCATGCATTCCAGCTTTTTCGGAAGATCCGGCAGTGTATCTTGCCCAAAAAACGATTGAATCAGGTGCTTGGGTAAGTGCCTCTGAAAAAGCCGCATCTCCAATGACGGAGTAATTGTAGTTATCCGGGCTGCTTAAATTTGAACTCCCCATATTCATGCGTCCTGTGGTTAAAACGCCATTTGCCATAATACCCAGCGTGCTTTTAGACCAAATGCGCGCGCAATAAGCTCCAGAAGCCCCAGGCCGAACTGCACTCGAACGCTCAACTTGCTTAGAAGCAAACGCTGCAAAACTACCCGTTGCTGTTTTGAATGATGACCAATTCGTAGGCTCCTCTTGGTTCGAGCCAAGATTATCCCAATTTTCGAATCCGGAATTGCCAATTTGTTGGGCAAAAAAAGTGGTTTGAAGTCCAAGAAAGAGAAAGGTAGTCAGTGTTTTCATAATAGGTATTTCAAACAAATATAACATTTTAGGTAACTTTACCGCATGAAAGCAGCAGCGCACTTACCCGTTATGGAACACTTTTATACCTTGCAAGGCGAAGGTAAGCACACGGGCCGTGCTGCTTATTTTATTCGTTTGGCGGGTTGCGACGTAGGTTGCGTCTGGTGCGATGTCAAAGAGAGTTGGGAAATTTCTGCGAATCAATATATGTCTGTCGACCAACTTGTTGCCGAAGTTGCCAAAACACCTACGGATTTTGTCGTCATTACAGGTGGTGAACCAACTATGCATTCACTTGAAGCGCTTTGCAGTGCATTGCATGCAAAGGGATATGAGCTTGCAATAGAAACGGCGGGGGTGCATCCGCTCAAGGGGCAAATCGATTGGTATTGTTTCTCACCAAAAAAATTCAAAGCTCCCATTGAAGAGGCCTATACTTTAGCCAACGAATTGAAAGTTGTCATTGCCCATCCTTCGGATTTTGAATGGGCCGAACAACATGCCGCAAAAGTGCAAGCCCACTGCGAATTGTATTTACAAACCGAATGGGAGAAGCAGGAGCGCTTTTTGCCCCTCATCATCGAATATATCAAACGCAACAAAAAGTGGAAAATCTCGTTACAGACGCATAAATACATGCAAATTCCATGAGGTTTTCCCTGCTTTTCTTCATCCTCCTATTTTCAAGCCACCACATTTACGCACAATTCCCTTACTCAACTTCGAGTAAAAAGGCGATAAAACTATTTGAACAAGCCCAAAAAGCGCCCACTGCGCAGCGCAATCCGCAAACGGGAGCCCCCAACTACTCGGAAGGGATCAAACTCATTGACGCTGCTCTTCAAAAAGACGCCAATTTTTGGGAAGCCTATTTATTAAAAGCTGAATTTCTAGAATACCAAAGAAAATACGCCGAAGCTGCAAGTTGCTATCAAAAGGCCTTAGAAATTGACCCCACACACAGTATAAGCGGGAATACACACTTTTTTTTAGCGGTCTGCCAACTCACTATCGGAGAATACACAAAAGCGCTGCAAACCATTCAAGTTTTTCTAAATAATCCAAACGCCAACGAAAAATGGCAAAACCAAGCTTATCAGATCAAGGCCTGTGCTGAATTTTCAATTGCTTCAATGCAGCAACCAAAATCTTTTAAACCCCAAAACGCTGGGCAAGGAATCAATACCGCATTCCCAGAATATTACCCCACACTTACCGTCGATGGACTTCAACTGCTTTTTACCAGAAGGTTGCCGTTTACTGAAGATGGAAAGCCAGACGAACAAGAAGATTTTTTCTCCTCTCATTACGACCCTCAATCGGGTACTTGGGGAGCTGCCAAACCCATGCCGAGCAACATCAACACAACATGGAACGAAGGCGCGCCAACCATTTCGGGCGATGGCAAAACCATTATTTTTGTGGCTTGCACAGATCCATCAGGCGTCAACTACGGAGGCAACCGAACAGGTAAAGGCTCTTGTGATTTGTTTATAACAGAGAAAATCAATGGCCGTTGGACTACCCCCATCAATTTACCGGGCAATGTAAATACTTCCAATTGGGAAACGCAGCCTTCCTTAAGTGCCGACGGTAAAACACTCTATTTTATTCGGGCGGTCAGGAGCCGTGAGGGCAGATCAAATAGTGATATTTATGTTGCACGTCTATTGTCAAATGGAGAGTGGTCGGAAGCTGAAAGACTTTCGAATGTGATCAACACCACCTCAAATGAAGAATCGGTGCAAATTCATCCGGATGGCAAAACCCTTTATTTTGCCTCTAGAGGCCATGTAGGACTCGGTGGCTCCGATTTATTTGTCAGTAAACAAGACGCCAAAGGAAACTGGAGTAAGCCAGTCAATTTAGGTTATCCGATTAACACGCGGTTTGATGAAAACTCACTTTTAGTTTCAGCTCTAGGCGATATCGCTTTTTTTGCTTCGGACCGAGAAGGTGGCTTTGGTGGGCTCGATATCTATTGGTTCGAGTTACCAAAAGAATTACAGGCTGTACAAACTTTTTATTTTGAAGGCACCACCTTTGATGCGCTTTCCAAAAACAAACTACCTGCCTACATTCAGCTCACCGATTTATCCACGGGTCAACGGGTATATGAAGGTAATGCCGATGCCTTCGACGGAAAAATCACCTTGCCTTTGCCGATAAATCGGAGCTATGCTGTATTGGTCAATCATAAAGGCTACCATCCATTTTCTTTGAATTTTGACTTGACCCAGAAAGAAAATGCACAAAGTTATATCCTGGAAATGCCACTTAATCCGCTGCAATCGGCCGCTGAAAATATCCTCAACAATGTTTTCTTTGATCTATCTAAGTCTACGTTGCGTCCTGAATCAAAAGTGGAGCTTTTGAATCTGGCGAACTACCTCAAGAACAACCCAACCTTGCGTATTGAAATCCAGGGGCATACCGATAGCCAGGGTGATCCAGCAAAAAATATGCTTTTATCCGAGGCACGATCTAAAGCGGTTGCGGATTTCCTAATTCAAGAAGGAATCGATCCAAAACGACTTACTTTTATAGGCTACGGGTCTAGCAAACCGATCGTGACTGATGCCGCAATTGCCAAATTAACAGATCCAAAGGCAATTGAAGCTGCACACCAAAAAAACCGTAGAACCAGCTATAAAATCAACCCATGATCCCATTCTTAAGACTCATTCGAATAAAAAACCTCCTGGCAATTTTAATTGCCATGCTCGGGGCGGCTTTTTTCTTGCACAAAGAAAATAAGGACCAATACATTGACTTCAATGCCCTGCATTTTGGCTTACTTCTTTTCTCCACTTTGATAATTGCAGCAGCGGGTCATATCATCAACGATTACTTTGACCTTAAAGCCGACCGCATCAATAAACCAGAAGCATTAGTTTTGACAAAATACATGAACAAACGATGGGCTATCCTAGCCAACTGGATATTAAACGGAGTCGGTTTTCTGATTGCATTGATATTATCTTGGCAATATGAAAGCCTCATTTTTATTTTCGTACACCTATTAAGCATCAATCTCTTATGGTTTTACAGTGCCTATTGGAAACGCAAATTGGTCTTAGGCGCGGTGGTCTTGGCAGCGCTACCCGGTTTGGTCTTGTTTCTTGTGTGCTGGTTTTTTCAAGTGCTCAATGAAAACAGCGCCGCGTTTTCGCCTTATCATGCAGACACCTGGAGCACCTACCTCGATTACCGTTTTATTTATTTTGTGGCCATTTGCGCATTTTTCATCAACCTCAGCCGTGAAATCATCAAAGATATCCATGATATGCCAGGTGATGCATTGATCAATGCCCACACGATTCCTCGTCAAATTGGTGCCAAGAAAGCCCAATTTATGGCTCTTCTCATCCTTCAATTGCCTGGGATACTATTTGTGTTGTTGCAATTGATGACCAACTTTGAACTCCCTACAACCTATGTCAAGCTGGCTCTTGGCGCTACCGAAACTTTATTTATCGGTGGTTTAGCTGCCTATTTTTGGGCGCCTCAGCTCTTGGAAAAATATTTACGATGGATACCTACCTTAGCCATCATTCTCGGTTTAACCTGTTTATATTTCTAACATGCGTCTGGTATTAGGTTCTGCGTCACCCCGTAGAAGAGATTTATTGACTGATCTTGGTTTTGAATTTCGCGTACTTACCGCAGAAGCCGATGAATCATTTGATCCACAACAAAGTCCTGAGGAAATCGTATTGGCCATCTGCCGCAAGAAAATGGAAGCAATATGGCCTTTAGTAGCCCCCGATGAACGACTCATCTGTGCAGATACAATTGTGTATTTAGATGGCAAAGTACTAGGCAAGCCTCAGCATAAGGCAGCGGCTATTCAGATGTTGCAACAACTTTCGGGCAAAACACACGAAGTTTATACCGGCGTATTGATCAAAGACGAACTTGGCGAACACCAACTTGTCGATTGTACTACAGTGCGTTTTCAGGATTTGCGTTTAGAAGATATCTTGCACTACATCGAACACCACAATGCCTTAGATAAAGCAGGCGCCTATGGCATTCAAGACTGGATTGGTCAAATTGGGGTTATCGAATTACGAGGTTCGTACACCAACGTCATGGGTTTGCCTACCCAACGGCTTTATCCGTTTCTTAAAAATATTTTGACATAAAAAAAACCGCGGGTGTCGCGGTTTTTTTATTGAATGTCTTTGCGTTTAGAGCTTTACACTAAACTCTACGCGGCGGTTTTTTGCATCTTTGACCTCTTGATCGTCGTCTTCGCCGATTTCAGTGCTTGGTACTGTATCTGACTTATAGCTCTTGACAATACGGTCTTCAGAAATACCATTATTGACAAGGTACTTAACTGCCGCCGCTACGCGCTTGCGGTCCATATCGAGGTATTCTTCGTTTTCTGCACCTGCTTTGATCTCAAGGGCATCGTTGTGGCCGGTGATTTCAATTCGTAGGCTTGGATTGGCATTCATTTGAGCCACAATGAAGTCGAGGTTGACACGCGCGTTTTCAGTCAATGAAGATTTACCTGCACGGAAATAAATGGTTTGAGCGGCAATCTTTTTGTCGGTGTTCATTTTGTCATTAACTTCTGGCGTCTTGTCAAAAACCAAAGTACTGAACGAATCTTCAATTTTTGGCGGTTTCGTATTGAAACAAGCGCACTCAGACGGATTATCAACTAAACGAACAATAATGTTGTCAATGTAGTAATACGCATGTGTAAGGGCATCAGCCTCTGCATCTTTTGGTTTTTTAACGGCCTGGAACTGTGTGTTCTCATTGCGGTCAAAATTGCCAATGGTGAGGAACTTTTCGTCTCCTTTGGCGGTGTAAGTATTACACACTTTCTCCCAACCAAAGAAACCGTTGTACACTTTGTTGAGTTGCGCTTTCATGACGTGATCTCCGGCCATATAGATGGCACCTGGCTCGCCATTTGCTGGCATGTCTTTTGAAAAATATACGCCAAGGTTATTGTTGGCAAACTTAGAAGACTCACTCAAAGAAACCGAATATTCTACACAATACGTAAGGCCTTTTTTAAGTGTAACTGGTTCTTTACCTTGCATTAATTGAATGGTGATGTATGAACGCTCACCAGCTAATTTACCCGGTTTGTAAGTTACGATTCCGGCATAAACATTTCCGCCATTTTCTGTGGTAGGTTCTTCAGAGCCGTATACGTTGGCTGGAATTCCGATATCTCCTGTGGCATTTTTTGAAAATAGATCGGCTTGCAGCTCAGTTGGCGAACTGATACCTTTACCTGCTGCAGCAATGCCACCAAGTTCAGTGAGGTCTTCAGAAGCACCTTCGAATGTAATGTTGACGATTTCTTTCTCGTTGGTTTTCTTGCCCTTTTGGGCGAATGCAGTTGTAGACAGTGCTAAAACCGAACAAGCAAATAGGAAGCTACGAATTGGCATGGTTTGAAATTTCATAGTTTTTAACGGTATTTATAAATACTTTAACCTTTTCTGGGTCAATATCTGGATAGACTCCGTGACCCAAATTTACAATATGTCTTTGACTTTTAAAGGAATTGAGCATTTTTTTGGTTTCTTGCTCGATAATTTGTGTGCTTCCGTAGAGCACACAAGGATCTAAATTACCTTGTAAAGTCTTTTGAGCTTGAACCAAACTTCGTGCCACAGGTACAGACATATTCCAATCAAGACCAATGGTAGTGCAGGAAAGTTGACAAATTTCAGGCAAGGAAGCAACCGCTCCTTTAGAAAAAACTGTGAGCGGAACACCAACCAGTGCTTCGCAAATTTGTTGTATGTACTTGAGCCCGAACTCACGGTATTGGTCTTCACCGAGAATACCCGCCCAAGAGTCAAATAGTTGCAAAGCATCGGCACCAGCATTGACTTGTCCTTTGAGATAAGCAATAGTAGTATCGGTAATGCGCTGTAATAATTGATGTGCGAGTTCTGGCTGCGTGTAAAGTAACTTTCGAGATTCACTGAATGTTTTTGAACCTTTGCCTTCTACCATGTAGCAGAGGATGGTCCAAGGAGCACCAGCAAAACCAATTAATGGAACGCGGCCGTTCAAACCTGCTTTGGTTTGTTTGAGCGCCTCAAAGACATACCACAAACGATCTTGTACATCTATTGTAGCATCTAGACGATCGAACTCGGCTTGGCTGCGAATCGTGTTTTCAAACCAGGGACCTTTTTGTTCTATCATTTGATAAGGTAAGCCCATGGCCTCTGGAATCACGAGGATATCCGAGAAAATAATAGCGGCGTCAACGCCTAGTAAATCGACGGGCTGAATCGTGACTTCAGTTGCAAATGCTGGGGTTTCGACCAGTTCTTTGAATCCGGAAAGCTTGGAACGAACGGCACGATACTCAGGTAAAATACGACCAGCTTGACGCATGAGCCAAACAGGGTAGCGCTCAATGGCCTCACCACGGTGCGCACGAAGGAATAAATCGTTTTGAATCATTAGCACAAAGGTACGTAATTACCATTGAATTTCAGGCTTCCCGAGCATGCGCAAAAAGGCATTGGTTTTACTAAAATGCGCACAGCCAAAAAAACCGCGATGCGCAGCGAGCGGAGACGGGTGCACGGCCTTTAATATCAAGTGTTTAGACGAATCGATTTGACTTGCTTTCGCTTGCGCTTTGGCCCCCCAAAGGATGAATACAATATTTTCTTTCTCGGTGGCAATTTTCTCTATAACGGCGTCGGTAAACCGCTCCCAACCCCAATTCCTATGGCTATCAGGCTTCCCCTGCTCTACGCTCAGTACGGAATTGAGCAACAAAACGCCTTGTTGGGCCCAATGCGTTAGATCGCCGTTTTTCAAATCTGGGAGTGCAAGGTCATTTTTTCTTTCTTTCAAAATATTTACCAAGCTTTTAGGTAGCGGCCGAACGTCAGGGGCCACAGAAAAGCACAATCCGTTGGCGTGACCCTTTGTAGGGTATGGATCTTGACCTAGAATCACGACCCGAAGTGCTTCCCACGGGCAAGATTCAAAAGCATTAAAAAGTAGATCCTGAGGCGGGAAAATTGGAGGGTCTGAAAGTAAATACGCCTGCGAAACTTTTTCTTGAAGTGCTAAAAAATAGGGGGAATTGAATTGATCCACCAAAATAGGATGCCAAGATGAATCCGAAGGAAAATTCATGTTAGTCAAGATCTATCAGGGCCACCCACAAAGTGATTTTACCGTTGTCCATGCGAGGCCAAATTGGTCGAATACGACCGTCATAGGCAGCTATACTGAGGTAATCTCCAAAAAAGACCATAGCGCTCGGTAAAAATGGGCGCTCGGAAATACGCCCTTCTTTGAACGTTTGACCGCCATCGGTGCTCGTAGCCCAATAGACATCAGTTCTGTTATCTTTAAAACGACGGCGGTCATAATATACAAAGTGTAGGTCACCTCTGATTGGATCAACAGCCATGTTACACAGGAACTGATGGCGATTTGATGTGTCTTGATTGACACGAATCGGCTCAGACCAAGTTTCACCTAAATCTGTAGACTTCAGCAACCAAACATCGGTGTTGTCTGGACCGCCACGTTGATCCGACCAATTGAGATAGAGGGTGCCATGTTGGGGGCCACCGCTCAAGTCAGAAAGTAAAAAAGGCATGCCATTTGACCGATAAATTCCTGGAATCTGGTAATCCCAGCCGCCAACATGATCAATAACTTTGCGTTCTTCGGCGAACCAAGTAAGACCGCCATCGGTTGAACGCTGAAACATGATTCCTTTGGGTCCGGACCAAGTGACACAAATTTCACCATTAGGTCCAAGAGCAGGTACAGCTCCTTCTAGGCTGTTGTCTCCGTCAGAGCAATCGCCATTAAATTTAGATATGCAAAGAGGTGCTGTCCAAGAGAGACCGCGATCTGTTGATTTAGAGAACATCACCATTGAGCTATCTTCCGGATCGGTTGAATCATAGACATCAAATTGGGTCCAGGTCATGTAAACCACATTGGTTTTAGGATCGATGACTACCCACTGCTTGTCTTGGACTTTAGCGCCATTTGGCGCAGGAAAAGAGCCTTTTGAAAATTGACCAGGCTTGTCGGCAACTTGGCAAACAATGCGATCGATGCGCGTTGCTTTTTTGTAGTCACTCAAGTGAAAATAATACAATCTTCCTTGTTGGTCGTATTGCAAAACCGGATCGCCAAATACACCATATGGACTTTTTAACGCGCTCGATTTCCAGGTTTTGCCACCATCTGATGAGAAATGATAACCTTGTATGACGCTTCCGGCAGAAATTTCATTTGGATTGCGCGGATTAATGGCAATTGACGGCTCGCACTCGTTAAACTGATATTTCGCTGAAACGGGCGGTATTTGGATATTTTTAAAGCTTTGAGCTGGGAGCGTAGACCAAATGAGACTAGCGCAACCAATTAAGAAGTAACGGTGCATTATTATCTTTGATTTGAATGGAATATTGAGGTCGAGTCCATGTTTTGAAAGCGCATTTTGTAGTGAACAATTTACCATCTCGGGCAACTAATAATTCAAGGCTTGCACCGGTTTGTAAATTATTGTATTTGTTTTCGAGGGAAGCTTTGTTGATGCGGTATCCGTCGCAGGCAATAATTTCGTCACCGGCACTAATTCCGGCATCTTCGGCGGCAGATCCACTGCGCACAGAACGTACTTTAATGAGTTCGCCTTCTTCTAATGAAAGTCCGAGATTGGTCAGTGCCGCACTATTGTCTGTAACTGTTAGACCCATTGGCTCGAAATACTTTTTGTACGGGATAATTTGCGTGCCGTTGATGTAGTTTGCGAAAAAAGCTTGCATATCTTCTCCGCAATAAGTTGAAAGTTCTTGCTCAAATTCTGCCTCGGTAAAACCGCGTTTGAGTCCGAGTGCATATTTGTTATAGAGCAGTTGCATAAAGCCGTCTAGACTTAACTTGCCTTTTGATTTCTGAATCAGGTAGGCATCGAGAACAGCTCCCAGCACGGCTCCTCTTGAATAGTAAGTCATGGTGGTGTTACCTGAATTTTCGTTTGGGCGATACGCCTTGATCCAGGCATCAAAACTGGCGTGCGCTACTGGCTGAACCCTTGCTCCGGGTGAGCCTTCTACATAATTAATCTGGGACTGCAACTTATTAACGAATTCTGCTTTGGTATAGAATCCGGCACGCAAGAGTAGCAATTCATCGTAATACGAAGTGATGCCTTCCATGACCCAAAGCAACGAAGTGTAGCATTCTTGATCGTAGTTGAAAGGGCCTAATTCGATGGGGCGAATGCGTTTGACATTCCACAAATGAAAATACTCATGGGCCACAAGATTGATGAATCCGAGATAATTTGAACCAGAATAAGACCAACGGCTCACACTTAAAACGCAAGAATTCAAGTGCTCAAGGCCGCCTTGACCATCTGTTACATTATGAACAATAAATAAGTAATCTTGATTCGGATTACTACCAAATACACCTGTGGCAGCCTCGACTACTTTGGCCATGTCTTTTTGGAGTTGGGCGACATTATAGTTGGCCTCTCCGTACATGGCCACGCGGTGGCGCACACCGGCGGCCAAGAAGGTGAATTCCTGTTGGTTCCCAATTTCAATTGGGCTGTCTACCAATTGGTCGTAATCAGAAAAAACAAATGATTGCACCCCAGGCTCTGATTTGAAATCCGCGGAAAGCAAGGCCGTGCTGATTTTTTTGAAACTCGCATGTGGGTAAATTTTAAGAATACCTTGTTGATTGCGGGTTTCTTCGGTGTACATGAATACGCCGGCGCCCGCTACAAAACCGTGGGTATGATCGAGATAAGGAGTACGGACCGATAATTCAAAGGCGTAAACTTCATAAAAAAGCGAAAAATTAGCCTTCCCATCGCATTGAACCTCCCAGGTATTTTTACTCTTCTTTTTAACCACTAATTGGTTGCCTTCGGCATCGAGCGCTTTGACTTGATTGAGGTTTTTGGAAAACTCGCGCACTAAGTAAGAACCGGGAGTCCAGACCGGCATTTTGAAGGTCTGAACAGCCGAATTATTTTCAGTAACTTGAATTTTGACCGCAAAATAATGAGAATTAGGTTGCGGCATTGACAAATGGTAAGTGAGTTTGCTCGCCAAAAATCCAAAAGGGAGACAAAACAAAAAGAAGAGCGCAAAAAGTGATTTCATATGTGAGGTTGTGAAAAAATCGAATTACAAAAAAAGAATAATTAGCTAAGGATAAACAATTTTAATTGAACAGATTTACGCATTAAAGAAAATCAAAAATCAATCCAAAAGTTGAATGGTGGCCGCGGCAATTTTTGCTTTCTCGACCAATTCTTGGACGGGTTCAGTGCCAAAGTGTAATGCTACTGCCATGCGGCGATACGGACGCATTGTTGGTTTTCCAAAAATGCGAATTTCTGTATTTGGGTCCTTCAAAACAGTGTTCAGGCCTGCGAATGTGGGTGCACTTTCACTATTTTTTGAGGCCAAAACAACAGCACTCGCTCCGTTTTGGATTTGGCGAATTTCAGTGATTGGCAAACCTAAAACAGCACGCGCGTGTAACTCGAATTCATTGAGATTCTGGGTGCCTGCCAAAGTAACCATACCGGTATCATGAGGTCGTGGTGATAACTCAGAGAAATAGGCACCGTCTTTGGTAATAAAGAATTCAACTCCCCAAATGCCAGCACCGCCAAGTGCCGCGGTGACCCGTGCAGCCATATCTTGCGCCTCGGCTAAATGCGCCGCATTCATGGGCATTGGCTGCCAACTTTCTTGGTAATCGCCCCTTTCTTGTCGATGTCCTATTGGCGCACAAAATAAAGTTGGACCTTCTTTTTGAGTAACCGTCAATAAGGTGATTTCGTAATCAAAATCAATAAATCCTTCGACGATTACTTCTTTGAGATCCCCTCTGGAACCATCCATGGCGTAAGTCCAAGCGGTTTGGATATCGGCCTCTGATCGAATGACGGATTGTCCTTTTCCGGAGCTCGACATCAGGGGCTTCACCACACAAGGTAAACCGCAAAAGGCCACACCTTCTTTTAATTCTTCCAATGAAGTTGCATATTGATAAGGAGCTGTTCTGACGCCCACTTCTTTGGCTGCAAGGTCTCTAATTGCTTTGCGATTCATGGTGAAATTGGCCGCTTTCGCACTCGGGACTACTTGAATTCCTTGTGCTTCATAGGTATAAAAACGCTCTGTTCTAATGGCTTCGATTTCAGGAACAATGATGTCGGGTTGGTGCTTGGCTACAACCAAATCGAGCGCATTTGCGTCTAACATATCGATGACTTCAAATTGATCCGCCACCTGCATGGCAGGCGCACCTGGATAATTATCAACGGCCACGACCGTCTGACCATAGCGTTTGGCTGCAATGACGAACTCTTTTCCGAGTTCGCCGGATCCGAGCAAGAGAATTTTGAACTTCATAGAACAAATGTAAGCCAAAAGCAAAGAAATTGTTATTTTTGGAAGAATAGATGAGTACAATTAAGACAGAGATTGAGCAGTTTGACCCGATTTTTCTAAGAGAAATGGCCGATGTCAACCTGATGAACCGCGTAGATACCAAATTTGCATTTCGTCAAGACGACCTCCTTCGCTTTTTACCCATATTAGCCGGCAATTATCGCGCCCTGAAGGTAGAAGGAACAATGCTCCCTCACTACGAAAGTCTCTATTTTGACGATGAATCCTTTTCATTTTTCAGAGACCATCACAACGGAAAAGCCGATCGTTTTAAAGTGCGCATCCGAAAATACGTCGAATCGAATATTCACTTTTTAGAAATCAAACATAAAGTCAAGGGCCGCACCGACAAAAGGCGCATCCTTACCGATAACTTCAACGAGCTCCAAGAAGAAAAAGAACGCGATTTCTTGCGTCGTCAACTCAATGAAGATACACAACTGAAACCCACCATGTGGAACTCTTTTCAGCGCATTACGTTGGTCTCCAAAAAAAGCAAAGAAAGACTGACCCTTGATTTCAACATCAAATTTCACATGGGTGAGGTACAACGAGACTTTGATCAACTCGTTATTGCCGAACTCAAACAAGAAGCCCTCGACCGCAATTCACCTTTTTATCAACTCATGAAAAAAGAAAGGATACGCCCCTATCGTCTCTCGAAATACTGTATTGGCAGCGTTGAAATCTACGGTGAAGAAGTACTCAAATTCAATCGCTTCAAAAAGAAGCTCCTCTTTTTAAATAAAATCAACCATGCTAGCTAACCTCTTTTTTCTATTACCTCTCAAGAAAGCGATTTCTCCAAATGCCATTACTTGGTTCAGTGAAGACTTCTACGGCCTGCTCATTCGTTTGGCTATCAACTTATTGTTTCTAACCATATTAATTCGGGTATTATACTACACTAAAACGCGTCGCAAAGACTATCTTTTCACGTATTACCTGATTGGTACAATTACCTTTTTCCTTTGCTTCGGCCTCATGCAAATGGATATCGATACCGGAATGGGCTTGGGTCTATTTGCCATTTTTGGCATTATTCGTTACCGTACCGACGCCATCGAAATCAAAGAAATGACCTATTTATTTATGGTCATCGGCATCAGTGTCGTCAATGCGCTGGCTTCCAATGAACTCAGTATATCAGAAGTTGGCGTCATCAATATTTCCGTGGTTTTATTGACCTATTTACTGGAAAATATCTGGCTCATGAAGCACGAAACGCGCAAGACCATCAACTACGAGCGCATAGACCTCATCAAACCAGAGAACTACGACCTCATGAAAGCTGACCTCGAAAAACGAACTGGCCTCACCATCAATAGAGTCGAGGTCGGAAAAATCGACTTCTTGAACGACACAGCAATGGTACGGATTTACTATTTTGCCGACGAACAAGAGTACTCAGATTACCACGTTCAATAAATGAAAAAAATTGCGCTGTACCCTTTCGCACTGCTCTATGGTGTCGTCATTTGGTTGCGCAATAAATTATTTGATTGGGGAGTTCTTACGAGCCTTCCGATTCCTGGAAAATCCATTTGTATTGGCAACATTGCCGTCGGCGGGACCGGTAAATCACCACATGTCGCCTACCTCATTGAACTTCTTTCAGCGCATTTTGCTATTCAAGTATTAAGTAGAGGATACGGCAGAAAAACAAAAGGCTATTTAGAAATCTCAGCCCACTCTGGCGCCGCCCAAGTTGGAGATGAACCACTCATGCTTTTTGAACAATATCACGCCAAAGCGCAATTTGCAGTATGTGAAAATCGAAGATTTGGTGTTCAACAACTAAAAAAACAAAACCAAAAAGCCATTTTACTGCTCGATGACGCCTTTCAGCACCGCTGGGTAAAAGCTGGTTTAAATATCGTATTGAGCACCTACGACAGGCCTTTTTGGAACGATGCACTCCTGCCCGCAGGGCGCTTGAGAGAGCCCGCTTATGCGCTCAAAAGAGCGGATGCGCTGGTCATCACGAAATGTCCGGCTTTTGAATCAATGGATGCCAACGAATTGGCACAAATCAGCGCAAAGTTTGAGATGCCCGTGTTTTTCTCTGGCTACCGCTACAAGCCACTGCAAGTGCTCACAAGACCTGTAGCCGAGTTGAACAAAGCGCTTTTAGTGAGCGCTATCGCAGATCCAAAGCAACTCGCGCACGGTTTACCAAAAACAATGCATTTTGAACAATTGCATTTTGCAGACCACCATGCCTACACGAAACAGGATATCAAAGCTATTCACCATTTTTTTGATACCTTTGCAGATGAAAACACAGTGCTTGTCACGACCGCCAAAGACTGGATAAAAATTGCGTCTTTGTTGAGTAAAGAAGAACAACAAAAATACCCTTGGTATTTGCTGTCTTTTGAACTCGAGTGGCATGACCAAGCCGCATTTAACCAATTTATTAGCGCTTATGTTGACGCAAATTAAAGAAAGCACCGCATACATTCAGAGCAGAACACAAGTTCAGCCATCAATCGGCATCATTCTAGGCACAGGTCTAGGTGGCTTGGTCAAAGAAATTGAAATCATCGACGAGATCAACTACCAAGACATTCCTCACTTTCCTGTTTCAACTGTGGAAAGTCACTCCGGTAAACTCATTTTTGGTCGCATTGGTGGTAAAAATGTGGTTGCCATGCAGGGACGTTTTCATTATTACGAAGGTTACACACTTCAACAAGTCACGTTTCCGGTACGCGTCATGAAACTGCTCGGCATTGAAAAGCTTTTTGTGAGTAATGCCTCCGGAGGTGTCAACCCAGATTTTGAAGTAGGCGAAATCATGATCATGAACGATCACATCAATTTGTTTCCGGGCAATCCGCTAATCGGTAAAAATATCGATGAACTTGGCCCTCGTTTTCCCGACATGAGTGACCCTTATGACCAAGAAATGATCGACAAAGCCTGTCAAATTGCCAAAGATCTTGGTATCCGCGTTGCTGTTGGCTGTTATGCAGGTCTGACTGGCCCAACACTTGAAACTCCGTCAGAGTACAAATATGTACGCGTCATTGGTGCCGATGCCGTTGGAATGTCCACCGTTCCAGAAGTCATTGTAGCGCGTCACATGAGCATTCCTTGTTTTGCCATTTCAATCATCACCGACCTCGGTGTGCCCGGTAAAATTAAAAAAGTGAGTGTCCAAGATGTGATTGAAGTGGCCAGCAGACAAGAGCCAAAAATGACGCAAATCATGAAGGAACTTATTTCCAGCATCTAAACTATTTGAGCATGGAAGATTCCCTTAGAGCGCGCTACGAAGTTGTCATTGGACTCGAAGTCCACGCGCAACTCCTCACGGATACCAAAGCCTATTCCGCGGATCTCAATGCCTATGGTTCTGCGCCAAATACGAACATTAGCGCCATTACCCTTGGTCATCCGGGTACATTGCCCGTAATGAATCGCAAAACTATAGACTTCGCCATTAGACTCGGGCTAGCTTGCGGTTGCCAAATTGCGCCCAATCAACATTTTGCACGTAAGAACTACTTTTATCCAGATTTACCAAAAGGATATCAAATTACACAAGATACAACCCCAATTTGTACAGGTGGTCAAATTCTGATTCGCACCGAAGATGGGCAACAAAAACCAATCGGCCTTACCAGAATCCACATGGAAGAAGACGCCGGTAAAAGCATACACGACGTCGATGTCTTTGACACGCTTGTCGACCTCAACCGTGCCGGAACGCCATTGCTTGAAATCGTTTCTGAACCAGATCTTCGCTCCTCAACTGAGGCCTATAATTACCTCACAGAGATTCGTAAACTGCTCCGTTACCTCGATATCTGTGATGGCAACATGGAAGAAGGTTCTATGCGTTGTGATGCCAATGTATCTGTTCGTCTTGTTGGCGCCAAAGATTTTGGAACCAAGGTCGAGGTCAAAAACATGAACTCGATTCGCAATGTACAACGAGCCATTGAATTTGAAATTACACGTCAGATTGAAGCGCTCGAAAGTGGACAAACACTGGTTCAAGAAACCCGCGGTTTCGATGCACTGAAAGGCAGCACTATTTCGATGCGTACAAAAGAAGCTGCCAACGACTATCGCTATTTTCCTGAACCTGACCTCCCTCCGATTCACGTCAGCACAGCTCATATTGCGCAAATTGCTGCCCAAATGCCCGCATTGCCAAATGCCTTATTTGAGCGCTACACAAAAAGCTACGGTTTAAGTGACTACGATGCCTACAATATAACCGATCAGAAAGGCCTGGCACTTTATTACGAAGGCCTCATTGCCCAAACTAAAAATTACAAAGCCGCTGCAAACTGGCTCATGGGAGAAATCAAATCATACCTCAATGAACAAGGGATCGACATCACGTCTTTTCCATTGGCCCCGGGCCGCATTGCAGCGCTTATCGAGCTCATCGATGCAGGTAAAATTTCCAACTCTATCGCTGCTCAACGCGTATTTCCGGAATTGTTCAAAAGCGAACAAAGCCCATTGGAAATTGCCGAAGCACTCAACCTGATTCAAAGTTCGGACAGCACTGTCATTGAAGGGTTTATTGCAGAAGTCATTAACAGTAATCCCAACGAGGTAGAACGCTACAAAAATGGCGAAAAGCAACTGATCGGCTTTTTTATGGGGCAACTCATGAAAGTATCTGGCGGAAAAGCAGACCCAAAAGCCTCGAATGCCCTGCTCAGACAAAAACTAGAAGCCCAATGACAGCAACTTGGTCGCGACGTCAAATTTTAATCCTAGTTGGTTTTTTACTTGCGATTCTCGCCGTTATTTGGTGGGTTTCCAGAAGTGAACTCGAGAAAAATGGTTTAAAAGAAAACGTATTGATCAGCGGTCAAATCAAAGGCGCAGGTGGGCTTCAGCTTTTTTTAGAAGCACCCAGTGACCGCGGCACCATTTCTGTTGCACAAACCGAAATTGAAGCCGATGGCTCTTTTGAACTGCCCGCCAATATTCCAGGTTTGGGTATTTACAACCTTAGGATATCTGACCTCAATGGCAGCACACTTTGGCTGCCTTTGCAGCCCAAAGATGAACTGAGTGTTCGTTGTAAAATCGAAAATTTCGGCTTTCAGCCAGGTATCAAAGGCGTTCCTTGGGCCAAAGCTTATGCCCAACTCATGCAAGCCACTCAAAAATTTGAAAACACGCAGAAAGATCTTCAAGCAAATGGGCGTGGCCTGAGTCAAGATGTGATCCAAGAGGCCTATAATTTGGCCAAAAACAACTACGAAACCTTTTGTGTCAAGGCCATTCTTCGCGATTTAAAGAGCCCCCTCAACATCATGCTCAGCATGAATCTACTGCCAACTACAGGTTTCGAAGATTGGAATAGCACCCACCTCAGCGTTCTCGAAAAACTCAGTGCGGCTTTTGCGAAACACTACGCTGGACAGCCCGCCAGTAACAATATGCAAGCGCAATACCAACAAATTGAGGATGCCTTTTTTGCATATACGCAAATGACCAATGGGAGTATGCCTGCTCCGCCCATTTCTCTTCCCGATCCAAATGGCACAACTCGGAATTTAAACGGTCTCAAAGGAAAGTATGTGCTCATTGACTTCTGGGCATCTTGGTGTGGTCCTTGTAAAATTGAAATGCCCAACGTGGTTGCACTTTACAAGAAGTACAAGCCCAAAGGATTTGCTATTTTCAGTGTTTCACTCGACGAAGATCCAGCAAAATGGAAAGAAGCCATTCAAACTTGGGGCATGACCTGGCCGGATCATGTTAGTGATCTCAAAGGTTGGAAATCAGATTTGCCGCAGCGCTACCAATTCGATGGCATACCTTACACAGTGCTGCTAAATCCTGAAGGGAAAATCATCGGGACCAATCTACGTGGACAAAAACTCCAAGACAAATTAGCCACTATCTTTGAATGACATGAAAAAAATGCTATTTCTTCTCAGCCTCCTACCACAATTTTTTGTGGCTCAAGGCTTGCAATTTCATCTGAGCGGGCAAATTTTCTCGAGTGGCGCAGACTCCATTTATTTATCTCAACAATTCGGATCTGCTTTCAAAGACTATGCTGCTGCACCTGTAAATGCGAATGGGACCTTCAATTTTGCAGGTCCCATTCCGGGGCCTGATTATTACCTTTTGCGGATTGGACAAAACAACTTACATGTCGTCATTAGAGACACCTCAAAGATTCAAGTTTTTGGTGACGGCAGAAACCTAGGCCAATTTTGCAATTTTGTAAACTCCGAGGAGTCCAGACAAATGCACGAATATGTCGTCTTGACTTCCAATTGGAGACAAAAAGCTGACTCAGCGATAGCAGCCATCCAAGCAGACCAAAGTCAAGAAGCGCGGATCAATGCTTACATGACTGACGCTTTTAGTCAGTACCAAACTGCCCTACAAAGTTTTGTCGGCATGTATCCCAATTCGGCTGCACTCATATTACCGCTCAGCGGAATTCAAATAGACCAAGACTTTACCGCTTACGAAAAACTCATTGTTCCTTTATTCCAAAGTTTTCCGCAGAGTGCTATTGTCCAAAATTTATACGGCATTTACAACAACAAAAAACAACAAATAGAGGCGGCAAATCCTTTTGCCAGAGGAAAACAAGTACCGGACTTCACCGAACTACGGACCGACGGTAAAAAATCCATGAAATTATCAGACTTACGTGGGCAAGTTGTCTTGCTAGACTTCTGGGCTTCATGGTGCGGTCCGTGCAGGGCTGAAAATCCAAATGTGGTCAAAAATTACCAAAAATACAAAGAAGCAGGTTTTACCGTCATGAGTGTTTCTCTAGACTCTAACAAAGACAAATGGCTTGCAGCAATACAAGCAGACCAACTGAGCTGGCCCAATCACGTCAGTGACCTCGGCGGTTGGAATAGCAAGGTAGCCAAACTTTATGGCGTGCAATCCATACCCTTTACCGTTCTCATTGACAAAGACGGCAAAGTCATTGCAACCAACCTTAGAGGTGCAGCGCTCGAACAAACTTTGCAGCAAATTTTTGGTTTTTAATGAGCCTCTCTGGAAAATATCACTATTTTGTTTCGGACCTCCATTTAGGTGCCCCAAATCAGGCAGTTAGCAAAGTGCGCGAACGCGCGTTTATTGCCTGGCTCGATCACATTGCGGCTTCTGCAAAAGCCATTTACCTCATGGGAGATATTTTTGATTTCTGGTTCGAATACAAAACCGTCATACCAAAAGGATACACCCGGTTGTTTGGGAAACTCGCTGAACTCTCGGATAAGGGAATCGAATTACACTTTTTTAAAGGAAATCACGACATGTGGGTCAAGGATTACTTTGAAAATGAACTCGGTATTCAAATTCACGCCAATGAATACACATTTGTTGCTAACGGTAAATCATTCTACCTGCACCATGGTGATGGCTTGGGACCTGGAGACTACAAATATAAATTACTCAAACGCTTTTTCAGAAGCGGGCTTTGTCAATGGTTGTTTGCAAGATTACATCCTAATTTTGGCATTGGCCTAGCGTCTGTACTATCTTTGAGGAGCCGAGCCAAGGGCGGTAAAAAGGATGCCATCTATTCAGGCCCCACTAACGAATGGCTATTTCATTATGTGCAAGAATATGCCCGTCATACGCCTCACGACTATTTTATTTTTGGGCACCGACACTTACCACTTTACCTGAAATCAGATCAAGCACTTTATATCAATACAGGAGACTGGCTTCGGTATTTTACTTTTGCGCGTTTCGATGGCGAAAACTTAGAATTGTTACAATGGCAAAACAATACCATTTGCAATTATGAAATCAAGTAAAATCATTAGTTACTGGCCAACAGTTCACTTAGCCCAATTGCCCCAAATAGCCAAAGAAATCTGGACCCACCTACCCCAACCAAGCCTCGTTGGCCTTCAGGCTGAACTGGGATCTGGTAAAACAACACTTGTCAAGACTTTATTAGCGGAAGCTCAAATTGACCACTTCGAAGGTTCACCTACATTTTCAATTGTTCAGTCTTACCTGTCACCAAATAAAGGACCCATTTATCACCTCGATTGTTATCGAATAGAAGGTGCTGAAGAAATACCAAACCTCGGTCTTGAAGAACTCCTTGACGAAAATGCCTACTTTTTTATAGAGTGGCCACAAAATATTACAGAAATCCTTCCTAATCAGCACTATTGGCTGTATATTCGTTCCAATGCCGACCAAAGTCGGGAAATCACCCTATCCCATGACCACTGATCCACACTTGCTCAAAACCCTGATCCAACAAGGAGCACTTTTGCCCAAAGAAGATCTGCTCGAAGTTCGTCGTAAAAAAGGTAAACTCCTGATTGGCATTCCCAAAGAAACCTCCTTTCAGGAACGCAGGGTTGCCCTTGTCCCTGAAGCCGTAGGACTATTGGTAGCCAATGGCCACGAAGTGCTCGTCGAGAGCAAAGCCGGAGAAGGTGCGCATTTCTCAGATAATGAATACAGCGAGGCTGGTGCACAAATTATTTACGACCAAAAGGGCGTTTACCAGTCAGATATCATTTTGAAAGTTGCCCCTCCATCAGAGCAAGAATTGGCACTCATGCCTGGCAACCAAACTTTCATTTCTGCACTGCAACTTTCTACGCAACCCAAGGAAATCTTACAACAACTAAGCGCTAAAAAAATCACTGCCATTGCCTGGGACTACATCCGCGACGAAGAAGGCGTTTTCTCGATTGTTCGAACCATGAGCGAAATCGCAGGAACCACTTCTGTTTTGGTTGCCGGCGAATTACTTTCTTCGTTTTCAGAAGGCAAGGGGCTTATGCTGGGTGGCATTGCGGGGGTACAACCGACAGAAATTGTGGTATTAGGAGCTGGAACCGTTGGCGAATTTGCGACAAGAGCCGCACTTGGTTTAGGGGCTTCTGTTAAAATATTCGATAATTCGCTATCTAGACTGCGCCGCCTACAAAACGATTTAGGACAGCGGGTTTTTACCTCTGTGTTACAACCAAAAGTTCTCGCCAAAGCGGTCCGACGCGCAGACGTCGTCATTGGCGCATTGCGTTCCTCTATTGGACGTACACCTTGCGTAGTGAGCGAAGATATGATCGCACAAATGAAGCCAGGTTCTGTGGTACTCGATATCAGTATTGACCAAGGTGGCTGTTTTGAAACGTCGCGCATCACCAATCATAGCGAGCCTACTTTCGTTAAGCATGGCGTCACGCACTATTGTGTTCCGAATATTGCTTCGCGCGTTTCCCGTACTGCCTCATTTGCGCTTTCCAACACACTCTCGCCGTTGTTACTTGAAATGGGAGAAAGGGGTGGTGTGCCCGAACTCATTCGAACGCACGCTGGATTCAGAAACGGCGTTTATATGTTTAGGGGTATTCTAACAAATGAAGTATTGGGTAAAGTTTTTGACCTGCAATACAAAGACATTCATCTGCTGCTACCCGGAATCTAATGGCGCTACTTCAAGCGCTCAATCTACCAAAAGCGCCCCTCAAATTAAGCAGTAAGGCAGGCCGTATTTACATCAATTGCTTGCTCAGAAAAAAAACCATTGTGCTCACACCTGAGGAATGGGTTAGACAGCACCTGATCGCATATCTACACCTTAACTTGGGCTATCCATTGGAAAAAATGGCCATTGAAAAAGAAATTCAGTTTGATGGATTTATCAGGCGCTGGGATTTAGTCGTATTTGACCACGCATTTGAGGCTCACATCTTAATTGAATGTAAGGCGCCGCAAATTCCTATTTCTCACGAAGTTTTCATGCAAATTGCCACGTATCAGTCTAAAATACAGGCACCTTTCTTGATTTTGAGTAATGGCCTAACCCATTTAGTTTACCAAGTAAACTTTGAACAGAAAATATTAGAACCGCAAACTGAATTTCCGAACGCCATCAAGAAAGAGGACTAGTTCTGAACAAAATTGAGTTCACCAGCACGCATGCGCTTGTATTGTTTCGATAAATAAGCCAACTGAATTCGAAACAAGTCAAATGCCGCCTCGGTTTCTGGGCTAATTTCTTGTTTTTTCATTTTAAGTTGCAACTTCATGAACATGGCGTGCAGCAGTACCTCAACATCATGCCTGTTGGGCATATTGGATTTGACCTTGAAGGCCTGAAGCGCCTCGTTGGCATGTTCGCACAATCCTTTATACTTATCGTCATTAAGGATAGTCAATAAGGTATTGTGCAGATAGATAAGTTCAACTAAAATTTCATCGACTTGTTCTAGATGGCCTTCTTTGAGCAGTTGTCTTTGTTGCATTTCAGCAACAATTTGTGCATACCATTGCAACTGTTCTTGACGCTGTTTTGGATCCTCAAATACAGGGGCTATCAACTGTTGATCAATAAGTTCAACATTGAAGTCAAGGGAGCGCACCAACGCTTCTATTTGGTAAACATAGAGGAGGTATTCGGCGACGTTTTCAGTTTGTAAGGCAGGATTTGGCTTCATATTTAGAGCTCTTTTTCGATCTTGCTTTGGTTTTCGTTCAAAAAGTTGATAAACGGTTTGGTAACGTCCATTGCCGAATTGATATAATTGATTTGCCCGCCTTGGCCTTGTATCAAAAGCAAATCGATGTGGTGTTTTTCACAGTATTTCTTACCCCATATCTCCACCTTTTTATTGATTGCCTCCAAAGATTTGCCGATTTCCTTCTCGATGCGTGCACCTTCTTTTTGTTGAAATTCCATTGCGCTAGCTTGCATTTGTTGCGCCTTTTGCTGCACCATTGCAATTTCGTTCTGAGATAACAAACCAGCTCTGGCCTCTTGGTCTTTTTTAACGAGGTAAGCCTCATACTCTTCGTTGAGTTTTTGCAATTGACGCTCAAAACGTTTTTGCTTATTTTCTGCAGCGGCTTCTTCGCGCTTGAAATAATCGAAATATTTTTTCACGCTATCATTGGCGTAATATGCAATTTTTAGTCCATCGAGTCTGGTGACAGGCACTTTGGGCGTTGTATCTTTTTTCGGGGCTTCTTGCGAGGAGCAAGCGGTTATTACCGCTACTGAAATAGAGAAAAGAAGTTGTTTAATCATGTTGAATGTTACTTAAGAGTTGTAGCCAACGTGTTCGCATCCGAATGAAATCTTGGAGGCACTCGCTGTAAAAAGCGCTATTGAGTTGGCATTCGAGTTGATTGAGATCCGCGACCTCTGAAACTGGCACTTTGAAATGTTGTTCGTAGTCGTCGAGGGTGATACTCAATAAATACTTGTTATTGTATTGGTGTAATTGCACCAATAAATGCTCATGTGGAATTTGTTTGACCAAACGCATATTGCAAATATACGACTTTCTCAGGCCGCACTTGGCAACCTACGGCGTAAGTCTCTTGAATATTTTTTTTCAAAATAGAGCTTCTTTTTCATTTTTATTCTAATTTCGGAGCAAGAACGCTTAGTATTTACCTAAATCTGTGTTGTTTAAATCATATTATGACAAGTATTTTTGTTGCTAAACTTGATTTTGGTGTCAGCAATCAGGAGTTGCGCCAACTTTTTGAACAGTATGGCACCGTCTTAAAAGCCACTGTTGCTACCGACCGAGAAACTGGCAAACCTCGCGGATTTGCCTTCGTTGAAATGGCAGACCGCGATGAAGCTCAACAAGCCATCCGCGCGCTAGATGGTCACGTCATCAACGGACGCGCCCTTGCGGTCAAAGAGGCCGAGCAACGCAACGACGCTCGCCCCGCTTCTAAGCCTTTTCAACCAAGAGAAAATTCGCCTCAACGTCCCGCTGAAGGCTATGCACCACGCGAAACACGTTCTGCAGATCCAGACGACATCCCTGCCCCATCGGCGTTCGTTATTCCAAAAGTAGAACCACGAAAAAAAACCAAGGAGAAAGACCGCAAAATCGAGGATGACAACCGCAATAAAAAGCCCAAAATGGATGCTTACAAAAAGAGCGGTAAAAACCCTCGATTCTTCGACGACGACGACGACCTCGACGACGATTTATTTAACTATAAACGACAAGACGACGAAGACGATTTCTTTGACGACGAAGAGGAGGACGATTTATAGCCAATCGGGCCGCTAATTCATGGATAACGCTTAACTTTGCCCTCCATGGATGTCTCATTCGAAAGCCACCTCAAACACCCCGTATTTAAAGTACTGTCGCAATACGCAACAGAACAACAACTCGATGTATATGTCATTGGCGGTTGGGTCAGAGATTTACTCATGGGCCAGCCCAGCAAAGATATCGACATCCTCGTTTTAGGCGACGGCCCAGCGTTGGCAGCGGCATGCGCACAAATTTTGCGCGTCAAAAAGGTGAGTATTTTCAAGAACTTTGGAACAGCTCACTTCCGCTATAAAGACCTAGATGTAGAATTTGTGGGTGCCCGAAAAGAATCTTATTCCCCTGACTCGCGCAAGCCACACACTACCGCCGGAACGCTCCAAGACGATCAAAATCGTCGCGACTTCACAATAAACTCCATGGCTATTAGCCTTCGTAAAGAAACCTACGGCCAACTTATCGATCCTTTTAATGGCCAGGCAGATTTAGACAAAGGCCTCATCAGAACACCACTCGACCCCGTCATTACGTTCAATGATGATCCACTGCGCATGCTTCGCGCAATTCGGTTTGCAACGCGTTTCAATTTTGAAATTGCTGCCAATAGCCTAGAGGCCATGAAATCCCAGGCCGAACGCCTGCAAATTTTGTCTCAAGAGCGCATTACCGATGAACTCAATAAAATTATATTGACCAAACAACCTTCAAGAGGTTTCAAATTACTACAAGCAACTGGTCTTCTCGATTACTTTTTCCCTGAGTTACTCGCCTTACAAGGCGTCGAAACCCGTGATGGCAAAGCACACAAAGACAACTTTTACCATACGCTAGAAGTGCTAGACAACATTGCGCTGCACTCCAATAACTTATGGCTGAGGTGGGCCGCAATACTCCACGACATTGCAAAACCGCCCACTAAACGTTTTGACAAACACGTTGGCTGGACCTTCCATGGCCATGAAGAACTAGGCGCTAAAATGGTTCCTCGCATTTTCAAACGCCTTCGCCTTCCATTGGATCATCAAATGAAATACGTCCAAAAATTAGTACGTCTTCATTTGCGTCCCATTGCTTTGGTCAAAGGTTCGGTAACAGATACCGCCATTAGGCGTTTGCTCCATGAAGCCGGAGACGACATCGATGACCTCATGTTACTATGCAATGCAGACATTACCAGCAAAAACGAGTTTAAAGTCAAACGCTACAAGCAAAACTTTGAACTCGTCGCTGAGAAATTAAAAAATGTAGAAGAAAAAGACCGCGTTCGAAACTTCCAACCGCCTGTCACTGGTCAACTTATTATGGAAACTTATCAAATTGGCCCCTGTGCAGAAATTGGACAAATCAAGTCACATATCAAAGATGCTATTTTGGAGGGAAACATTGCCAATAACTACACTGAGGCAGTTCAGGAAATGCTCCGCTTCGCTCAAACACTTGGTTTAAAAGTGCAACGCGCACCACTTCTGCCCGAATAATCAGTATCTTTATCGTAAATCTCATCAAATGCCAGGATTAAAATTTCGGGTCTTACTCGATAGCGACAAAAACGAAGAAGTTTTCAGAGATATCCTCATTTCCAACGAGGCTGATTTTGAAACTTTTTACCACGCCATTATGTCCGCCTTTGGATTCAATGGCGATCAAATGGCAAGCTTTTATGTCTCCAACGACAACTGGGACAAAGGGCACGAACTCTCCTTGCTCGATATGTCCTACGACGACGACGCCATCGATGAACCCGCTTCTGTAATGAAACAAGCGCGCATTCAAGATTTTTTAACAGAACCAGACCAACGCTTTATCTTGGTCTATGACTTCATGCGCATGTGGATTTTTTTAATCGAGCTTATTGCCTATGAAAAAGAAGCTCCTGACGCACCGCTAATGGCACTCGCCATAGGAACCGCACCACAAGAAACGACAAAATCTATGCTCGACGAAAACCTTTTTGGCTCAGATGAACATTCAGGCCAAACCGCTGGGCATTCCGACGACGATGACGATGAATTCGGATTCAATGACTACGACGACGACTACGCCGACGACGACCTCAACGATTACAGTGAATATGACTACTAAAGCAAACGCGCAAATTGGCGACCCAATAGGTCAGGCCATTTTAGACTACGCTCAATACAAAAAACCTTTTGACATTATTGTCAGTTCAGATCTCTGCGACGACGACATCATTCCAATTGAAGTTCTTTTTCGCAAAGAAGACGACATGCCTGAACTCGAACTACTTGCCTTAGATCATTGTAAAGGGCATGTTCTAGACATCGGTGCTGGCGCAGGCGTTCATGCACTTGCACTCCAAGACCGCGGCCTAACAGTTAGTGCCATCGATATTTCTGCAGGTGCAGTTGCACACATGCAGCAACAAGGAATAAAGGCCCAACAAATGGATGTCTACGCGCTCGAAACAACACAACCCTACGACACAATTTTATCCCTCATGAACGGCATGGGCTTGGCGCAAAATCTTGCGAATCTGCCAAAATTCTTACAAAAGATACATAGCCTGCTTGCCCCAGGTGGCCGCTTCATTGCCGACTCCACCGACGTCAAGTACCTCTACGAAGACGAAGACGGCAGTTATTGGCTCGATCTCAATGCCAGTTATTACGGTGATTTCAAATTCAAAATGCAATACAAAAAAATTGTGGGCCCTGAATTCGACTGGCTTTATGTAGACTACGATACCTTACATCAGCACGCCACCGAATGTGTTTTTAAATGCAGAAGGGTTTTTACCATTGAAGAAAATTACCTTGCTATCCTAGAGAAAATATGAAGAAATGTTCTTTGATGGGCGCGCTCTTTGCACTCATCGTCATTTTGACCTCTTGTGATTATAACAGCGCTGAACTCAAGCACTTTGATCAACGCATCAAAAATTACAACACCAAACACCAACTTGGTCTGAAACCAACCGGTAGCGGCCTTTATCTCAAAATAGACAGCTTGGGTACCGGCAGACCCATTCAAATTCAGGATAGCATTTGGGTTAGTTACACCCTAAAATTGCTCTCCGGAAAAATCATTGAGGTTCAAGACAAACCAATTGGAATGCAACTGAATTTCCTGATAAAAGGCTGGCAAGAAGCACTCTTTAACTTACCGGTAGGTAGTTCGTTGCGCTGTATTATTCCACCTCAATTAGCCTACGGTCAGGGTGGTAATGAGAAAATTGGCCAAGATAAAATCCTCTATTTTAAAATGAAGGTCACAGATGCCAAATAAATGCTTATTTTTGACACGCAAAAAAAACAGATATTATGAGTGTATTGGTAAATAAAGACTCCAAAGTTATTGTTCAAGGATTTACAGGTAGTGAGGGCACTTTCCATGCCAGCCAAATGATTGAATTTGGAACCAACGTGGTTGGTGGTGTTACACCTGGAAAAGGTGGTTCATTGCACCTCGATCGTCCTGTATTCAATACAGTTGCCGATGCCGTAAAACAAACTGGAGCCGATACCTCAATTATCTTTGTTCCACCAGCCTTTGCAGCCGACGCCATTATGGAGGCAGCAGAAGCAGGCATTAAAGTCATTGTTTGCATCACAGAAGGCATTCCTGTCAACGACATGGTCAAGGCCAAAGAATACATCAAAGCCTTCAACACGCGCCTTATTGGCCCGAACTGCCCTGGCGTAATCACTGCTGGCGAAGCCAAAGTTGGTATCATGCCAGGTTTTGTTTTCAAAAAGGGTAAAATCGGAATTGTTTCTAAATCGGGTACCCTCACCTATGAGGCTGCAGACCAAGTCGCAAAAGCAGGAATGGGCATTACTACCGCTATTGGTATTGGTGGTGACCCAATCATTGGTACAACCACAAGAGAAGCCGTTGAATTACTCATGAACGATCCAGAAACTGAAGGCATCGTCATGATCGGTGAAATCGGCGGAAACCTAGAGGCCATTGCCGCACGCTGGATCAAAGAAAACGGAACCAAACCAGTTGTTGGTTTCATTGCCGGTGAAACTGCGCCAAAAGGTCGTACCATGGGGCATGCTGGTGCCATTGTAGGTGGTGCCGACGACACCGCCGAAGCTAAGAAACGCATCATGCGTGAGTGTGGTATTCATGTGGTTGACTCACCAGCTCAAATTGGCGCAAAAATGGCCGAGGTACTCGGTTAATTTGAGCTTCTTTCCTAATTCCAGAAATCCCAAGTAAGTCCCAAACGCAACTGAAAAGTTGGGTACGGATAACCGCTGTACAAGCTCGCTGTATAATCTATTGTGGTCAATAGATTACTTGCTTGAACAAAAAACCGAAAAGTTTTTACCTCTAAGGCTAGATCAAATTGTGCATTAAATAATTGATTTAGTGGATCTGCGGTTGGTGCTTCATAGATTTGCCAATCGACGGTTTCAATAAAAGGCAAATACCGCAATCGGGTGGTTTGCGCTCCGTACATCGCTTCTAGTGCAACGGCAGCAGACATTTGTAATTGTTTGTTTTTAAATACGCCACCTACCCATTGCACGCGCAGTTGTGAACGAAATGGCGGCAAGACTACTGATCCGGAACGCTGCCAATAGGTATACTTTTGAAGAGCGCCAATACGCCAAGCTCCAAATTGATAAGCTGTTTGCAACTCGCCATCAAAGGCTTGTTGCGGCCCCTCTAATACCCAACTCATGGTAGGCGCCGAGAATCGATAAATTTGACGGGCGCGCATGTAAGCTGCCTGAATAGTTGCACTGAAATTTTTCTTCTCGAACCAGTAGCACAATTTATATAAGGTTACTTTTTGGCGCTCAGGCAACAACTGTTGGTAATGCGTCAGGTTACTCATGTATGTCCTTTGAAGAAGTTCAGGCCATGCATTGCGGTAATCATGATAGAAATCAAAACGGCTGTTCGGTAATTGATAAACCAAGCGGCTTTGCGCCTGCTGACCACTCCCTGCACCGATTAAATTGAGCGTACTTTGGTGTTCTAAACGCAAAGCAGCAAATGAATAACGTAGTTCATTGACCAAATTGATTTCGGTTGTATCATAAGCCAACTGCGTATCCTGCCAACGCAATTGTTTTAACTGTAGTAAGGTTTGCCAATCGAGATGCTCCCCTACATAACCAATACCAGCTGCATTCATCCAAACCTGCGTTGCAAAACGATCCCGACAAGAATCTGAATTAAGGTACAGCTGTGTGTAGAAGAGTTCTAATGAATCTGTTTCTTCGTAGCGGCGTAATTTGTTTTCATAGCTGTGTTTGCTCAAAAGTCTGAATCCAGATGTGCTGTCTGCACCCAGCATGTAGCTATTTTCCAATCTCAAGTTGTAGGCATTTTCAAAAGAAAAAGCCTCATTTTTTCTAACGGGTACCAGATTTGTATTTCCTGGCAAAACAGCGGCCCAATCGGCAACGCCATCCGACCATTGTCTGTCATTGTTGAAATTAGAAAAGACGGCCATCATTGTCAAGCGCTTGCTGCGTTGCATAACTTTGATATCAATCGAACTGTATCGAAGATCGTCCGAACGAACAAAACCATTGCGCTGATAACGATCATAGCGCAAATTAAGCAGCGTTTGCTTCTTGAACTGCTGTTCGTAATCGAGTCGGAGGCGTTGTGAGCCTTGCGCGCCAAATCCGTATGCAAAACCTAGGTGTGGAAGCGCACTAAACAATAGTTGCTTGTTTGCATATGTAACGGAACTCAGCGGCGCTATTCCTGGTTTAAATAGCGTCCATGTATCGGGCTGAATTTGTTGAGGACCTATGAAAAATGGCGCAGCAAAACCGTTCATAAACTGAAGAAGTGAATCGGTATTGCCTAATGCACGATGGCCGGCAAGCAAGGTGTCAGGAGTAAATGATTTTTGAGCATTTAATTTGCTGTATAAGCAACAAAAAAGAATGACAAGTACACAATTACGCATGGTGCAAACTTACTAAAAAAAACAAGGGCTACCCTTTCGAGGCAGCCCTGAATGACGTTTACAAAAACAAGTAATTAAAGCGCGTTGATACGCAATTGCAAGCCTGACTTAAGGTTTGCCGCTTTGTTTTTGTGAATAATGTTGCGTTTTGCAAGCTTGTCTAGCATAGCAACAACCATTGGAAGCATGCCTTCAGCTTCTTTGCGGTCTTTTGTTGCACGCAATTTACGCATAGCGTTGCGAGTTGTTTTGTGTTGGTATTTATTCAACACGCGCTTAGACTCATTTGAACGAATGCGCTTGATGGATGATTTATGGTTTGCCATAGCTATATATAATTAATCTTTAAAAATGCAGCCCATAGGAGAATCGAACTCCTGTTTCAAGGATGAAAACCTTGCGTCCTGACCACTAGACGAATGGGCCAAAAAAATTGGCAGCCCATAGGAGAATCGAACTCCTGTTTCAAGGATGAAAACCTTGCGTCCTAACCACTAGACGAATGGGCCAAAATGTCAAAACCCCAGAATTTGGGATTGCAAATATAGTAGGAATTTCTTGAAGCGCAAGGGGTGCTTCCTATTTTTTTATGAAAAATCTGTGTCTTCGGCACTCATTTTAAAACCAAGACGTTTAGCGGTTTTCAGCTTCAGTTGTTCTCCCATCATAAAAATCTGACCGACACTAACGTTATCCATGTAGTCAAATGGCGGAATATACAAATCAAATTGCAGTGCATACGCGAAAGCCATTTGCGCAATAAGTTGCAAAAGTTGTTCCGAGAGCAACATATGTTGTGGATCGCTGAAGGTATAACCCAAAGAGCCTTTTCCTTCGATAAAAAAATGTCTTTCGTGATTTACAAAAATCCGTGCAATTAAATTGCCCATATCATCGAGACGATTTTGCTGTAAAGACTCAGCAAGAAAGTTGTATATGTGAATGGTTCCAAAATAGCCATTGTTTGGATTGGCTTTAAAATAAGCGGTTCCCCAAAGCGGATTTGAGTCTGGCAATCGAAAAACATTGTGATGCAAGTTGAAAACAAGAACATCGCTACCGATGTAAACATGAAATTCATGGTCTCCACGGTCTTTGATAAAAAGCCGCACACGCTCATCGGTAACCACTTTCTTGAGTGCAACAAATTCTTGTTCGATGAGTTGACGCAATTGATCAAATACAACCTCTAAATCATCGGCGATATCTTGCTTGAGCGCAGATTTGTGCAGTAAGATATCAATAAGTTGTTGACGGTTGGCAGCAATTGGGTCATTGGCATCCTTTTTCTTCATGGCATTATTTTTGTTGTTAAAAATACGTCAAAACCAGTTTACTGTTTGCTTTACATGATAAAACTTTGCCACTGTTTGACAAAAAATGTTTAATTTTGAATGAAGACCTATAGTCCTCAAACGAATATGAAAAAGCGCATTTGGTTTATTATCAATCCAATCTCAGGTGTTCGACGTAAAGACGACATCCCTGCGCTTATACGCCGTTACCTCGACCACGACCTCTTTTCATTTGAAATTCAATATACCCAATACAAAGGTCATGCAATTGAAATTGCCCAGCGGGCCGTTCAACTAGGCGTCGATATCGTTTGTGCTGTAGGCGGAGACGGCTCTGTTCATGAAGTCGGCACCAGCCTCATCAATACCAAAACAAGTTTAGCTGTTATTCCAATTGGCTCAGGCAACGGCCTTGCACGCCACATGTTTATACCGCGCAACATCCGAAAGGCCATTGAAACAATTAATCAAAATCACCAAATCCTGATGGATACCGTTTTGGTCAATGATCAACCCTTTCTAGGCGTGGGTGGTTACGGCTTGGACGCTATTATCGCCAAGAAATTCGACGAAGACAACAAGCGTGGTTTTTGGACTTACGTCAAACATGTTTTCAAAGAGTTCTTCCGTTATAACCCCATGAACATCTCGATTGATACCAATGGGCAAATCAAGAAAATGCCAGTTGTTTTGTGTACAATTGCCAATACCTCAGAGTTCGGAAACGGCTTCAAGGTCTCGCCTAAATCAGATGCCACCGACGGCAAACTAGAGCTCTTCTTGCTCAAACCGTTCTCACTACTCGGAATACCCAAAATGATATTCCAGTTTTTTACCGGACGTTCTGACCGTTCAAGCTATGCAGAGGTCATCTCCTTTAAAAAAGCCAAAATCTCCTTGCCGAATGGACAAGCCCACCACGATGGTGAACCACTCACCGTTACCCGCGAACTCAATGTGCGCGTTGTGCCCCATTCGCTTCACATCATTGTAGGTCAAAAATAATGTCCACTACTTTTCAATTAGAACTCGAGTCCATGTTGGCTCAACTCTCCCGACTTCAAGCAACAACAACAGCTAAATGGGGTCAAATGTCAGCACAACGCATGGTAGAACACCTCGCCGATGCACTCTATATGTCTATCGGGCAAGGTGATTTCAAACTGGAAATACCAGAAGACCGCGTAGAACGTATGCAAGCATGGTTAGCATCGGATAAACCTATGGCTAAAGACATTCAGGTTGCATTTGCCACGCCCTCTACCCCATTGCGCAACGACGAACTCGAAACGGCCATCGACGAATTCACAGATGCCTTCCTTACCTTCTTAGAGCATTACGAAATCAATCCGGATCAGACGGCAATTCATCCCTACTACGGCCAACTCAACTTTGAGCAGTGGCAGCGTTTACACACCAAACACTTTGCGCATCACTTTGAGCAATTTGGCCTGATATGAGTAATCCGCTCCTCTTGGCTTTAGCAATTGGACTTACACTCGGTACCCTCAATCATTTTTACCTCAAATCGAAGGGGCATCGAAGCAGCGGCCAATGGTTTATGCAAATTGTGGTGTTCTTTGCTTTGGCGTTTAGTGTGTTGAAGTTTTTGAGGTAGTCATTAAAACTTATAACCGTATTTTACGCAAGGGTATACAGGAGAATATGGCTCCATCCCCGTATCTAAAGATCGAAAAGCCAATTCAAAAGACGCATAAAAATGAGCTGATTTCTGGACTTGGATTCCAATTGGGATGTATAATCCTTTCGCCGAACCGGTATAAAATCCTGAAAAAATATCGAAATCATAAAAACGTACAAAACTTGTGTAGTGAATTCCGGTATAAAACTGCCATTTTTTGAAAGGGTTGAAATAATATTTCAACCCTCCAAATGCACCAATGAGGCCTCCACCAGCAATTAATTGCACACGTTCGTTCAGATCAACGGATATATTTGCACTCATTAAACCGACAGGGCCAAGTAGATCTAAACCCAGCCCAATTTTAGGAGTTTGGGCTTTAAGAGGTCCAAAATTGAATGAAAGTACTACTATAAAGAACACCCATTTTTTCATAATAACGGACATTTGATGTAAATAATTGACATCGTAAATGTATGGTGTAGAGATGTTTAAATAAAATTAAAAAATGAAAGTAGGATTTTCAAAATTGCGAAAATCGCAAGTATTTATTTACCAAACTTGAACCCCGGAATGAAACGCGGAACGCGTTTTTGGTAATCTTTATAGGCTGGATATTTACCCGCGGATAGCTCCTCTGAGAAATCGGAGCTTCCTTTAAATAAGATGAGTAAAAGTACGCAGCCACCGATCGTCCAATTAACCCATTGACCCGTTGCATTGACGCTGAACAAATAGAAAATGACCCAAATGCTCTGCTCCATGGCGTAGTTTGGATGTCGTACGATAGACCAAAGACCAGTAGAGACAAAGCCAATTTCGTACGCACCGAGCGGTTCACCGGCCTGAATACGGCGGTGTTTTTCAGTTTGGAAATCATACTGTTGTTGATCGGCAATGAATTCAAGCACGATGGCCAAGAGCATGAGGCCCGCTAGTAAGTAATCAATGGTGTTGAGTTCTGGATTGACGTTGTTGGAAAGCGTTGCCAATATGGGCACCGTAAACGAAAAAATCAAGACATTTTGATAGGCCGATATGAAGAAAAAATTGAATAACGCCCAAATAAATTTATTATTAAAACCTGGCCGCTGGCGCAAGGCCTCCCAACGGTAATCTTCTTCACCTGCCCAAAAACGCCATGTATAAGCGCCACGACGCGCAAAGTTAAAGGTGAGGCGGGCACCCCAAACAGTGACTAGTATGGACATCAGGACCATTCGATCAGAGAGCGCTGGTGCGAGTAAGGTCATGTGCCAAACATAATAAATAGGTACAATACTCCAGAGCTTGTCTACCTGAGAATTGTTGCGAGAAAGCTCGCCTACTAAAAAGCAATACGCAATTACAATACCAACCGGCAAAGTCATTTGGGTTAAAATATCGTATTGCAATTCATTTGGTGTGTAACCAAAATTGAGACAAATCAGTGGCGCAACCACCACGGTGAAGATCAGAAGTATTATAGTTAGTAGCATATGAAGGATTGGTTAGGTTAGTATTAATTCAATTGCGCCGAATTTAATCTTTTTTTTTTAACTCTTAGCGAAAGAAAAACCAGCATTATGTGCAGCCGCAATAAGTGCTTGTTGCCCCTGATGGTAGACGTTTGTGTAATCTGTGGTTTTGACCCAACAACGCACTTTAATTTCGAGCGAAGACGTGGTAAGCTGCTGTACACCAATAAATGGTTCAGGCTTATTTTGAATACGTTTATCTTCAGACAATAGCACTGAGAACGTATCCTGAATACGCGCTATATCTACATCCTGCTCAAAATGAAAAATCCAAGTAATACATCTTGTTTTTTCTTTGGTATAGTTGATGATGGTGCCGTTAGCTAATGGGCCGTTCGGAAAAATCAAAGTTTTGTTATCGGCAGTTCGGAGGTAGGTGTTGAAAATCTGAATTTCTGAAACGACGCCTTGATTTCCACTTGCTTGAATTTCATCTCCAACTTTGAATGGTTTGAGTACTAAAATCATAATGCCCCCGGCGAAATTCGATAAGGTGCCCGAAAAGGCCATACCGATAGCAATACCAGCAGCTCCTAAGAGTGTTAAAAAAGAGGTCATTTCAACGCCAAGTTGCGTTATCGCTGAAATGGCAACCATGATTTTAAGCGCCAAAGACAAAAAGCTTGTCAGAAACGAAACCAAACCAGGATCTGTTTCGCTTTTGCGTAGCATCCGGTTGACAAAGCGCGTGAGCACTCCGGTTAACCAAAACCCAACAACGGCAATGATAAGGGCCACAATAATATTGGTGAGAAAGCCAAAAACAATTTTCCCAAAATCACCACTCTTGAGTTCAAAAAGCGAATCTATAAAATGCATGTTGTAATTTTAGGTACAAAAATAGAAATGTTTGCCGAGTACGAAAATTCAGAGAAAATAGACCTCATCACTACTGATGGCAGGGTTGTTTATTACCCGAAATTTTTAACAGATGTGCAAAGTAAAAGTTTAATGCAGCAAATCATGTCAGAAGCGCTGCTGGAACAAAATGAAATTACATTGTTTGGCAAGAAAATAAAAGTCCCGCGGCTAGAGGCCTATTTTGCATTGAATGGCGAACAGTACGGCTATTCTGGTCAGACATTGACCGTTCATACATTTCCAAGTTATCTAGATGAATTAAGACAAAAGGTCCAAAAACTTACCGGTCATCAGTACAACGCCCTTTTGATCAATTATTACCGTGACGGGCAAGATTCAAATGGTTGGCATGCCGATGACGAAAAAACACTAGGAACCAATCCGAGCATTGCCTCCTTAAGCCTAGGCGCCGCCAGACCCTTTGAATTCAAACATAAATTCAACGGGACTCGAAAAAAAATAGTTTTGGCTAACGGAAGTTTATTACTTATGGATGGTCCAGTTCAGCATTATTACAAACACCAACTTCCAAAAGTGAAAGATCACAGAGAAGCACGTATCAATTTAACTTTTCGATGGGTACTTCCGCACTAAAATCTATACCTTTGACACCATGAAGCCCCAAGATTACATGCAGCGCTGCTTGGACCTAGCTCAACTCGGGCAAGGAGCAGTTGCTCCTAACCCATTGGTGGGTTGCGTAATTGTAAAGGATGGACTCATTATTGGCGAAGGATACCACGCGTATTTTGGGGGTCCGCATGCTGAAGTAAATGCCATTTCATCGGTTAAAAATCCGGAAGCGCTTAAAGGAGCCACCGTGTACGTCAGCTTAGAACCCTGTGCCCACTTTGGTAAAACACCACCATGTAGCAACCTACTCATTGAAAAGCAAGTAGCAAAAGTTGTAGTCGCATGTAAAGACCCCAATCCGAAAGTGGCCGGTAAAGGTATTGAACGCCTCCAAAAAGCCGGCTTGGAAATTGAAGTTGGGCTTTTAGAAACAGCTGCCAAACAACTCAATAAGCGTTTTTTCTGTTACCATGAGAAACAGCGCCCGCATGTGGTACTCAAATGGGCGCAAACCAAAGATGGTTTTTTAGACCGTTTACGCGATAACAATCAAAAAGGGATCAACTGGATTTCCTCGGAAGAATCGCGTTCACTTGTTCACCATTGGCGCAGCCAAGAAATGAGTATTCTTGTAGGCAAACACACCGCAATCAACGACAACCCCTCACTCACTGTACGCGATATCAGTGGGCAGAATCCAATAAGAATTCTAATCGACAGCCAACTTCAAGTTCAAAACAACATCAGTTTGTTCTCTACCGATGCGCCAACGCTCATTTTCAATCGGCTAAAAAATGAGAAGAAAGATGGTATCGAATGGGTTAAAATCGCAGAGACCAACACAAAAAATATACTAGAAGAACTGTATAAACGCGGCATTCACTCCGTTATGGTAGAAGGCGGAAGCAGGACGCTACAGTATTTTATCATAGACAATGTATGGGACGAAGCCTACGTTTTGGTAGGTGACCTCGTTTTTGGAGAAGGTGTGAAAGCACCTGTTCTCAATCGGGTACCAACACATGCGCATGCCTTTGGTACAGATCAAATTTATTATTTCAAAAGACGCTCGTGAAAACTATATTATTGCATTGTTTAGCTATTTGCTCCTTTTTTCAATTGCACGCGCAAAGCTACCAACTAGCTGTGCTGAAATACAACGGTGGCGGCGATTACTATGCCAACCCAACGGCTTTACCCAACCTCATTAAGTTTTGCAACAGTGAACTTGGAATGAATATCGCTAAAGAAGTACCTTACGTTGCTGTGGGAAGTCCAGATATTTTTGAATATCCATTTTTACACATGACCGGTCATGGCAATGTCGTGTTTTCCAAGGCAGAAGCCCAAAACCTAAGAAACTATTTATTAGCTGGTGGTTTCCTGCACATCGATGACAACTATGGCATGGATGGGTTTGTGCGCGCCGAGCTCAAAAAAGTATTTCCTGAGGCCACGCTCACTGAACTACCGTCTTCACACCCGATTTTTAAAGAACGATATAACTTTGCCAATGGCTTGCCAAAGATTCATGAACACGACGGAAAACAAGCCCAGGCTTTTGGAATAGTAATTGAAGGACGTTTGGTTTGCTTGTATACCTACGAAACCGATTTATCGGATGGCTGGGAAGACCCACAAGTTCACAATGATCCACCAGAAAAAAGGCGCCAAGCTTTGCAGATGGGCGCCAATATTTTAAGTTATGCGTTCTCGAATTAATGCTGATGACCGTCGTGCTCACCATGAGGGTGATCATGTGCAGCCTCGGTTACTGAAAGCAATTCGATTTCAAAAACCAAGTCGGAGTAAGCTGGAATAGCACCCGGACGACCCTGTTTGCCATAGGCGTTATAGTAAGGAATGATAAGCAGGATTTTACCGCCTTCTTTAATGTAGGTGATTCCTTCTTCAAAACCAGGAATCATGCGTTGCACTTTGTATTCAAACTCAAGCGGCATGTTGCGGTCTTTGGAAGAATCGAATTTTTTACCGCCTCGACGCAAGGTTCCGGTGTAGTGTAAACTTACTTTTTTGCCTTCCTTGACTTCTGCACCTTGACCGTTTTCAAGAATGACATAAACCAACCCTGTTGGACTTTGAACCGCATTCGGATAGGTCTTTTTTACCTCGTCGAACATATAGGCTTTGTAGTCTTCTTGGGAAAGCGCTGCAATTTTGGCAATTTCAGCCTGCTCTGCTGCATCTTGTGCTTTTTTGGTCAAATAGACTTGGTCAAATGCGGCTTGCGCGTTCCATTTTTTAGCCTCGCTTCCGATTCTGATGATTTCTACTTTGCGCATGGTGTCGTTTTGAGCAATCGCATTAACGACATCTTGCCCTTGTGTAACATGACCAAAAACGGTATGCTTACCATCGAGCCAAGGTGTTTCTTTGTGGGTTATAAAAAACTGAGAGCCGTTGGTATTTGGACCTGAATTGGCCATCGATAAAATGCCAGGCCCAGTATGTTTGAGTGTTGGATCGATTTCATCATAGAACTTATAACCAGGATCACCGGTACCGTTACCTAATGGGTCACCACCTTGGATCATGAAATCAGCAATCACACGGTGAAAAACCAAACCATCAAAAAAGGGCTTGTCAATCGTGATGTTGTCAACTTTTAGCTTTCCTTCGGCCAAGCCCACAAAGTTGCCGACCGTCATGGGCGCTTTTTGGTATTCGAGTTGGCATACAATGACGCCTTTATTGGTCGTAAAACGTGCGTAAATTCCATTTGCTGGTTCTGTGGCATGCTGGGCAAGGCCAAGTGCTGAACAAGAAAGGAACAATAAGGACAATAGCGATTTTTTCATGGCTTTATTTTTCAATATCAAGTAATTCAACTTCAAAAATAAGAACAGAATAAGGCGGTATGAGTTCTGTTGGAGATCCTGGTCCGTAAGCTAATTGCTGCGGAATATAAAATCTGTACTTAGAGCCTACACTCATGAGTTGTACGCCTTCGGTCCAGCCCGGTATAACGGCATTTAATGGGAAAGAAATGGGCTCTTTGCGTTCTACAGAGCTGTCAAATACTTGGCCATCAATGTTTGTACCTGTATAATGAACTTTTACCGTTGAACTGGCAGTTGGTTTGCTCCCTCGGCCTTTTTTAAGAACTTCATATTGCAAACCACTTGCTGTAGTTTGAATTTCTTTACGCTTAGCGTTTTCTAAAAGAAAAGCCTCCCCTTTTTCGCGGTTGATACGACCAGCCTCTTTTTCTGCAGCCAGTGCTTCTTCGTTGACAGCTTGTTCAGCCTGCTGAATCGCTTGCATTTTTTCTTGAAAATAGGACATGACACACTGGTTAGTAGGGTCTTGAATTAGACCCGGACGCTGCATCATGGCGTCGCTGATGCCTTGTAGCAGCAACGAAACATTGGCCTCAGGGAAATCTTTTAGGACGCTCTGAGCGATGTTTTGACCAGCAAGATAACTAACTGAATCAATTCTGCTTTTTACCTGAGCGTCTTGCGCTTGAGCAGATAGGGCTATACTCCCAAAAAGGAGCAAATAAATTGGTTTTTTCATAATTAAAGTTCGTTGCGGGTATCTGAGCCCCACAACATTTTGTTTCGGATGGTATCTAAAAAATTGTTGTCCTCAAATTTAACAACATTGATCATAAATTCTGCTTTGGTAATCGTGACTTTTTCGCCTTGCTTGATGTGCTGTGAGTGGCCATCCAGCGAAAGCAAATAACTGCGGTCCCGGCCTTCCACTTCTAATGAAATTGGCATGTGATCGGGGACAACAACAGGCCTTACGTTGAGATTGTGAGGCGCAATTGGCGTTAGGATATGGACTTGGCAGCCAGGTGTAATAATTGGTCCACCGCAGCTGAGGCTGTATGCCGTAGAGCCTGTTGGGGTACCAACAATTAGGCCGTCGGCCCAATACGTATTTAGAAATTTCTCGCCAAGGTATGCGTGTACCTTGATCATAGAGGAGGTATCTTTCTTTTGTAGGGTGAGCTCGTTGAGCGCAAAATTTTCGTCACCGAATAGTTCGTTTTCGGTATGCACACGCAAAAGCGATCTTTTCTGAAATTCGTAATGACCCGCTGCAAATCGTTCTAAAGTTTGACCTATTTGATCTTTGGATAAATTGGAGAGGAAACCCAAACGCCCAGTGTTGATTCCGAGAATTGGAACATTTGAATCGCGTACAAATGAAACGGCTTTTAGAAAAGTACCGTCACCGCCTACGCTGATCATGAGGTCAACATTTGATTTGAGGTCATTGTGGGTCTCAAAAACAGCATACGATTGAGGCCACTGAAACTTATTTTGTAGTTGCAGTGCCAATTCGTTTTCTAATAGTGGTTGCCAACCCAGCTGGACAATACCGCTAAGGAGTGCTTCAAAAACGGGTACATCTGCCTTTGAAACTTTTTTGGCGTAAATAGCAATTTGTTTCATTACATGCTCAAATAATGCATGAGTTCTTGGTAGCGCTCCTGTAGTTCATTTGGCTGTTGGGTATTGTCAAAACTGGCGAGCACGTGGTAATCATAGCGCTCAAAGGTACGGATAATTGCGCGTAGGTTTTGCTGATTGATGCGCAAGTTGACTTGTATTTTTGTGCTGTCAGGTAGATAGGTAACAAACAAGTTTAGAATCTTAGCTTGGTTGCTCTCCACAATTTGCGCAATTTGGGCTAAGGTATAGTCGTTGGCATTCATTTCCAAAACCAACACCGAACCGGTTTCGTGGAGCCCTCCGGTTTCTGCCAAAAGCTGCAACAACTCTTGTGCGCTGATTACGCCCAAAAACTGTTCTTGGCGGTCTAAAACAGGAAGTACTGTAAGTTTAAATAATGCAAAATGCTGCAACAGGTCAAATAAATGTGCATCGGCATATGCAAATGGACGAGGCAAGTGCTGAAAAAGCTCGTCAAGTGTTGGTTCTAGGGTTGTTTGATCAAGTAATTCTGATTCAGAGATAAGTCCGACAAAGTTGCCATTTTTGAGGACGGGCAAGTGATTGACTTGAAATTCGTCCATCCAAAAAAGCGCTTTTTCGCCAGAATCTGTGTGCAGAAGCGGCGGTATTTTTTCGGAGAGAATGGTTGAAGCGCGCATAGTGGGTGCAAAATACTAAAATCCTTGAATGTTTTGTACTTTTGCAACTCAATTATTGTGCCATGACCAGACTCAGCGTGAATATCAATAAAATAGCGACCCTTCGCAATGCACGCGGTGGCCAAACACCCAATGTGGTTCAATTTGCTATTGATGCCGAGCGCTTTGGCGCACAAGGCATTACCGTTCATCCGCGTCCGGACCAGCGGCATATCACTACACAAGATTGTTATGACCTCGCAAAGGTTGTCACGACAGAGTTCAACATAGAAGGTTATCCCGACGAACGTTATTTACAACTCATTGCTGCGCTCAGACCGGCTCAAGCTACACTCGTACCTGACCCGCCAGGTGTACTGACCTCTAATGCTGGTTGGAATTGCATCGAACAGACAAAATTCCTTGATCCTATCATTGCACAAATCAAGGCTCTGGGTGTGCGCGTTTCGTTGTTCATGGAAACAGACCTCGAACAAATTAGCTGCGCAGCTCAACTAGGCGCTGACCGCATTGAACTTTACACGGGTCCATATGCAGAAAATTATATTGAAAACCCAGAACAGGCTGTAGCGCAATACACAGCAGCAGCCCAGCACGCTCATCAACTTGGATTAGGTATTAACGCTGGTCACGATCTCAATCTTGACAATTTAGCTTTTCTTAAAAAATCATTGGTGGGCCTAGATGAAGTCTCTATTGGCCACGCGCTCATTTCAGATGCGCTTTATCTAGGTATTGAAAATACGATACAGCGCTACCTTTATGAATTGCGCGAAGGAGCCTGATGTATGACCCGCTGGGGATAAGGGATTTCTACGTTATAGGCACGGAACAAACGGTCAATTTCTAGCCTGATCTCGGATTTGTAATTGTTGATATCCCAGCTCTGATCGGCCCAAAAAATGAGTTCTAATTCAAGACCTGAATCGCCGAAATCGGAAAGGCGCATTAGGACAGGTTGGTTTTTCTTCACTTTCGGATGCGCCAAAGCAGCTTGCTTCAGTAGGCGCTCAATGAGTAATAAATCTGAACCATAAGACACCGAAAGTTTAATGGAAAACCTGGTCAGTTCTGAGCCATGGCTCCAGTTTTCAATGCGGTCTTGGGTCAGGTGGGTGTTTGGAATGATCAGGACGTTGCCCTCTCGGGTTTGTATTTGCGTGGTGCGCACATTGATCTTGACAATTTTAGCGACCATGACCTCGTTGTTCTGACCGGTAATTTTAGATTTACCCGCAATTTCGACGATGTCACCAACCCTTAGATTCCCCTCAAAAAGCAGTACAATACCGGCAATCATGTCTTTGAAAACATCTTGTAAACCCAGACCTAAACCCACCAAAAGCCCTACCGAACTGGTGAGTAGTATCATGAGGTCAATACCAAGCAAGCGAAAACTCAACAAGATCGAGGTGACGTAAATGATGTATTTGGCGATTTGATTATAGACGAACTCGGTGCCGGCGTCAAAGTGTTGGCTTCCCTTGAAACGGCGCGCAAAATAGAGCCTAGTGAGGTTAACGGTTATTTTAGCACCGAAGAAGACGGAAACGACAATTAAGATGTCGGCAAAGTCTATTTTAAATCGGTCAAAAGAAAGCAGCTTGAATTGCAAAAAATCTTGAAAAGTAACATGGCCGTTGTTGTAGCGAAAACTAAGCACCGCTACATAAATAGCTACTAAATAGACACTTTGGCTCACGAGCTTAAGACGTGCCATTTGCTTGGCCTCTAGCTGTAAATTGGCGCTGCGTACATAACCCTTAAGTGCTTTATGAACCAAACGCCTGAGTACGGCTGCAACTAAAAAAATGAGCAGCAAAAAAATCAGGTTCCAAAAACAAATTTTGTAAGGGCCGATATAAAAAAGGGTTTCAGCTAACATGCTCAACGAATAAGGGTTATGCCAATTTGTTGGGAAAGCAACATTTTAACTTTTTCCAAACTTACCAATTCTGAGAGTGCCAACAGAAGATCTTCTTCTTGCATTTGATTTTGCTCAATTTCTTTTCTGATATTGCCAATCTTTTGTTCGATAAAGGCCAATTTAAACCGGTAAATTACTTGGACTACCGTTTGGTAGAGATCGTCAGTTTCGGTTTTGGTTTGAATTTTATAACGGGTTACCCAGTTGTGACTCAGTGCCTGTTCTTGGGACTCGATATCCGCAACAAATGAAACAATTTGTTGATTGGAATGACGCAAAAAATAAGTCGCTTCGTATAAGGTGTTTTCTTCAGTTAAGCCTCGCTCGAAGATGTTGTAAATTTCTTGATGAAGTTCATTTTCAAAATGCAGCTCATCTTTTTGCAGCTCGTTTACAATCAGATCAATGACGCTTAATTCTTGTTGTGGTTGACCCTGTTCCTGAAAAACCAGCATTCGGGTACCGTATTGAATCAACATGCGGATGATCTCTGCTTCGTAAAGCGCAGTATCCGAGGATTGTTCGGTTGTTGCTGTCTGGGCCTGCTGACGCGGTGTGCTGGGCATCTCGAGTTCAGCGAGGGCCGGATCTTGGTAAGTTTTGGCAATATTATTTTTGCGCAGCTGAAACAATTCAGACTGAACAATGGCTTCATCGATATCAAATTGTTGGGCTAATTGCTGCACATAAACAGATCTTGTGATTTGATCTGGAATCAAGGAAACGGAATGAACGATATCCTTGATGAGACCTGCCCTGACAATCGGGTCATTGGCGCCATCGGCCAATAATACCCCTGCCTTGAACGAAATAAAATCTTGCTTGTGGGTATTGATATAACTGCTGAGTTCGGCGGTAGATCTTGATTTGGCGAAAGAATCGGGGTCTTCACCATCCGGGAAAAGCACCACCTTGACATTGAGGCCTTCTTCTAAAATGAGGTCAATACCCCTAAAGCTAGCCTTAATACCCGCAGCATCGCCGTCGTAGAGAATTGTTAGGTTTTTTGTGTAGCGGCTCACGAGCTTAACTTGCTCTTTGGTGAGGGAGGTACCTGAGGATGAAACCACATTTTGAATACCTGCCTGATGCATGCTGATGACATCTGTGTAGCCTTCGCACAATAAACATTCGTCGTATTTAACGATGTCGCCTTTGGCAAAATAGAGCCCGTAGAGGATTTCGCTTTTGTTGTAGATGATGCTCTCTGGGGAGTTAAAGTACTTTGCGACTTTTTTGTCCGAGAGCAAGGTGCGGCCTCCAAAACCCAACACACGACCCGAAACACTGTGAATCGGGAACATGACCCTGCCTTTGAAAAAATCAAAATAGCGGTCTTCTTTTGTTTTGGTAAGGCCTATAGCTTCGAGGTAGGCTTTGTTATAACCTTTCTCAAGTGCTAAATCGGAAAATGCAGCACCCGTGTTGAGGCAGTAACCCAATTGGAATTTTTCGATGGTTGCGGTTGAAAAACCTCTTTCTTGAAAGTAAGAAAGGCCTATGGCTTTGCCCTCTTGAGAATGCAGTAGCATGTCGGAAAAGGTGTTTTTTGCAAATTCATTGATGATCAAAAAACTTTCTCTTTCGTTGAGGGCAGCCAGTTCTTCGGCGGTTGCTTCGCGTTCCTCTGGCACTTCAATGTTGTAACGCTTTGCCAACCAACGAAGCGCTTCGGGGTAGCTAAAATGTTCCTTCTCCATTAAAAAACTAGCCGCATTCCCGCCTTTTCCGGTCGAAAAGCACTTAAAAATTTGCTTGGCAGGTGATACGACAAAAGAAGGTGTTTTTTCATCGGTGAAAGGACTCAGCCCTTTAAGGTTTGACCCGGCTCTTTTCAACTGAACAAATTCCCCTATAACCTCCTCTATGCGGGCAGTTTGCAGAATTTGATCAACGATATGAGGCGGAATTTTACTCATAAAGTTTTACGGATTTATTCCCTTTAAGGTCATAGGTTACCCACTCACCTACCATTTGGTCATTTTGATATTGACCATAATAGTGGATGCTGCCGTTTGGATATTTGACAACTGAGTGTCCGTTTTTCTTACCTGCTTGGTAAAATGTAAAAGAGAGTAGTGTGCCTTTTTCGCTATAAAAATTCCATTTGCCTTCTCGGTTACCCTTTTTGTCGAGTGCGCCTTGGTATTTAACATGTTTTTTACCAGGATACCACTCTGTGTATTGGCCGTCTTTGATTTCAACAAGTTTTTCTGGGGCTTTTTCTTTCTGAGGTTTTGCCGAAGGCTCGTTGGAACAAGCGTTCAGCCCGATCAGTGCAATAACTAAAAAGAGGTGTAAAAAGCGTTTCATGGTGTTATTTTTCTCGGTTCATGGTATAGGCTACTAGACCTATTAACGAAGATTTGGCCTGGCTATCGGGGTAAATATCTAAAATTGCCAATGCCTCGGATGCCAAAGCTTCCATGCGCTGTCGGGCATATCGTACACCGCCAGAGGCCCAGACCAAGTCTATGGCACGCGCCACCTTATGGCTGACGTCGTATTCATTTTTAATAATGTACCTTAGTTCTTTTTGTACCGAAGGCGCCGCCTTTTGCAAAGCATATATGAGCGGCAACGTGAGTTTTTGTTCGCGGATATCAATGCCGGTTGGCTTGCCGATGTGTTCTCCTGATCCGTAATCAAAGATGTCATCTTTGATTTGAAAAGCAAGGCCGATTAACTCGCCGAATTTTCGCATGGAGGCGCGGTGTTCTTGTGCACCAACGCTCAGCGCACCTGCTTCGCAGCAAGTAGCGATCAACGATGCCGTTTTCTTTCGGATAACTTCGTAATAGACCTCTTCAGTGATATCTAAGTGGCGGGCTTTTTCAATTTGAAGTAATTCACCCTCGGACATTTCTTGCACGGCGCGGGCAACAATTTCAAGTAAGTCTAGATTTCGCTTTTCTATGGAAAGGAGTAATATTCTAGAGAGCATGTAGTCTCCGACCAGCACAGCAATTTTGTTTTTCCACAGGGCATTGACTGAGAAAAATCCCCTGCGCTCGGCTGCATCATCGACGACATCGTCGTGAACGAGTGTTGCGGTATGCAAAAGCTCTACAAGCGTTGTGGCATCGAAGGTGGTTGGATTGATTTGACCCAACATTTTGGCACACAAAAAAACAAACATTGGGCGCATTTGCTTGCCTTTGCGCTTGACAATGTAGCTATTGACTTTATCTAGCAATGCGACATCGGCACGCATGGCGTTTTGAAAATGAATTTCAAAATCGATTAATTCTTGTTGAATTGGTGCGGTGATGTCGTCGAGGCGCTGCATCTAACAAATATACGAAAAGCCTTGGCCTAATAAAAGACCAAGGCCCGAAACTTAACGCGAAAGGTGCATATTTCGCTCCGCGTAAATTTTGGTAAAGAACGGATCTTTTAAATCTTTGATAAAGCGAATGGCTTCACCGGTAGATTTCATCTCTGGACCCAACTCTTTTTTAACATCTGGAAACTTTTCGTAAGAGAATACAGGTATTTTGATGGCGTAGCCTTCTTTACGTGGTTTAAAGTCAAAATCGGTGACTTTATTATGACCGAGCATGACTTTTGTTGCGTAGTTCACGTAGGGCTCGTCGTAGGCTTTGGCTATAAAAGGTACGGTGCGCGAAGCACGTGGGTTGGCTTCGATAACGTAAACTTTGTCGTCTTTGATGGCAAATTGGATGTTGAGCAGGCCAACAGTTCTGAGTTCTACAGCAATTTTGCGGGTAATGTCTTCGATTTGCGTCATGACGAAATCGCCGAGATTATAAGGAGGCAGCACAGCAAAGGAATCGCCGGAGTGAATACCCGCAGGCTCTATGTGCTGCATGATGCCGATGATGTATACGTTTTCACCGTCGCAAATAGCGTCAGCTTCTGCTTCAATGGCACCGCCTAGGAAGTGATCGAGCAAGATTTGGTTATTGCCCATTTCGTTGAGGATATCGACAACGTGGTGCTCAAGCTCTTCTTTATTAATGACGATTTTCATTTTTTGACCACCCAATACATAAGACGGACGCACCAACAATGGGAATCCGAGGTCTTCTGAGAGTTCAATGGCTTGTTCGGCGCTCTCTACAACACCATATTTTGGAAATGGCACATTGTTTTTCTCGAGTAGTTTAGAAAAACGACCGCGGTCCTCGGCTAAGTCAAGGGCTTCGTATGAAGTACCTAAAATTGGAATGCCATAGCGTTGTAGTTTTTCGGCTAGTTTGAGTGCCGTCTGGCCACCCAGCTGAACAATAACGCCGATTGGTTTTTCGTGTTGGATGATATCGTAGATGTGTTCCCAGAAAACAGGCTCAAAATAGAGTTTGTCCGCTGTATCGAAATCTGTGGAGACGGTCTCGGGGTTGCAGTTGATCATGATGGTTTCATAACCGCACTCTTTGGCAGCCAAAACACCGTGAACGCAAGAATAATCGAACTCAATTCCTTGGCCAATTCGGTTAGGGCCAGAACCCAAGACAACTACTTTCGGGCGCTCACTAACAGCACTTTCGTTTTCGTATTCAAATGTTGAATAGTAATAAGGTGTTTGGGCTTCAAATTCTGCAGCACAGGTATCGACCAGCTTATAGACCCGGTTAATACCATGTTCTTTGCGTTTTTGAGATACTTCAGACTCAAGGCAGCGCAACAAATGAGCAATTTGACGGTCTGCATACCCCTTTTGCTTGGCTTCAAACAAAAGTGCTTCAGGCAAGTTTTCGAGGTGAAATTTCTCAATTTTGCGCTCGAGCTTAATCAGGTCCTCGATCTGCTTGAGGAACCAGATATCTATTTTTGTTTTCTCGACAATCGTTTTAAAAGGAATCCCTAGTTTGATGGCATCGTAAATGTGGAAAAGGCGATTCCAACTTGCGAATTCCAAGGAATGCAAGATCTCATTTTGATTGGTAAGCTCTTTACCGTCGGCACCAAGGCCATTTCGATTGATCTCTAAGGACTGACAAGCTTTTTGCAACGCTTCTTGAAAGCTGCGTCCGATACCCATCACTTCTCCGACGGACTTCATTTGCAAACCAAGCTGGCGGTTGGTTCCGGGGAATTTATTGAAATTCCAACGCGGAATCTTGACAATAACGTAGTCTAAGGTTGGTTCGAATAATGCCGAAGTAGTTTTGGTAATCTGGTTACTGAGTTCGTTGAGGTGGTAACCGATGGCTAATTTAGAGGCGATTTTAGCAATTGGATAACCTGTTGCTTTGGACGCCAATGCAGAGGAGCGCGAAACGCGCGGGTTGATTTCGATGGCAATGATGTCTTCTTTGTCATCTGGGGAAACGGCAAATTGAACATTACAACCACCTGCAAAATTACCGATGGAACGCATCATGTTGATGGCCATGTCGCGCATTTTTTGAAAGGTGGTGTCTGAGAGGGTCATGGCCGGTGCTACCGTAATGGAATCTCCGGTGTGAATGCCCATTGGATCGAAGTTTTCTATAGAACAAATGATCACGACGTTGTCGTTGGCATCGCGCAGTAATTCGAGCTCATATTCTTTCCAACCCAATAGCGCTTTGTCTATCATGACCTCGTGAATTGGAGAAAGTTGTAAGCCGCGCTCTAATAAATTATCGAATTCTTTAGGCTCGTGTAGTATACTAGCTCCTGAACCCCCGAGGGTATAGGACGGGCGAATACAAAGTGGAAACCCAAATTCTTGAGCGATTTCCTTTCCTTCTAAGAATGATTTAGCCGTTTTTTGTGGTGCCATCGGCACGCCAATCTGAATCATGAGGTCGCGGAATGCCTCACGGTTTTCAGTAATTTCGATGGCTTTGATATCGACGCCGATAATGCGTACGTCGTATTTTTCCCAAATTCCCATTTCGTCGCACTGAATACATAAATTCAATGCGGTTTGACCACCCATGGTTGGCAAAACGGCATCAATTTGGTGCTTTTCTAAGATCTGAATTATGCTTTCTGGTTCTAGAGGCTGAAGATAGACGTTATCTGCAACCACTTTGTCGGTCATGATGGTTGCCGGGTTAGAGTTGATGAGTGTCACCTCAATTCCTTCTTCGCGCAGCGAGCGTGCTGCTTGGGACCCAGAGTAGTCGAATTCACAGGCTTGACCAATGACGATAGGACCACTACCAATAATGAGAACGGATTTGATCGAGAGATCTTTTGGCATAGAAGCTTCAATTTACAAGTTTCTTTGAAGCGAAACCTTCGCTGCAAATTGAGCACAAATTTAAGTTAAATTCGGTCGAGAGCGCCATTTTTTGGAGATTGTTTTTGAACAAATCGCGGCCAAAATGTTAATAGAAGCGATTAAGCGCTGTGTTTGGAGATAAATTGTAGCGCAAGATCGTTGAAGGTTTCTGCTTGTTCAAAATTAACGACGTGCCCGCATTGTGGTACGACGCTTAATTCAGAGGCATAATCTTGATTGATCAATAAACGGACCGGATTGAGAAACATATGGTCTTGTTCACCCATCACATAAAGCGTAGGAATGGTTTCGGGCGCGGCGTTGATATTTGTGAGGTAAGCGGTTAGCCGAGCTGTTAATTTAAACCACCGCTGGAATTCTTTGTCTACAATTTTCTTGGCCTCATTGACAAAGAGGTGGCGAGAGGCCTTGTGATTTGCGCGAGGCATCATGATGCGTGCCATTAGTTTGTACAATGACATCTGGGGCAAAATACTGTATAGAATTCTTCCTGCCCTTAGGATAAGTCGAGAGCGAATGTTGAGCTTGGTTACTGCTCCCGCAAAGATCATGCTTTTGACTAAATCTGGCCTTTGGGCCCTGAGCGCTTTGATGACTATTGAACCCAAGGAAACGCCAACAAAATGCGCTTTACGAATGCCTTTTTGATCGAGTAATTCGATGACGTCCGAGGCGATGAGTTCGAAAGAATATTTTTTGGTTTGGGCACGCTCCAATTTTTGACTTTTGCCGTGTCCACGCAAATCAAGAACAAGCACATTGTGCTTTTCACAAAAATCTTTGAGCTGTTTGTGCCAAATGGACGAGCTGCCCCCTGCCCCATGTACAAAAACAACCCATTCGGTGTTTTCTCGGTGAATAAAGGACTTGGAATAGAGCATGGGCAAATATAAAAAAAACACCCGTCGGGAGGACGGGTGTTTTGTAATTATTGAAGTAAACGGTTATTTATTTGTCTTTCACTTCTTCGAAGTCGACATCGGTGACTTCGTCTTGTGGTGAACCCGCTGCTTGCTCTGCTCCAGCCTCAGCACCGCCACCTTGGGCATTTGCTGCATTGTACATGTCTTGAGAAGCGGCACTAAATACCTCGTTTAATTTGTCCATTGCTGGCTGAAGATTGGCCATGTTTTTGGCATCAAACTCTGTTTTAAGTGCGGCCAGGGCATCTTCGATTGGCTGTTTTTTATCGGCAGGGATTTTGTCGCCGTATTCTTTGAGCTGTCGCTCTGTTTGGAAGATCAATGAATCAGCTTTATTGACTAACTCGGCTTCTTCGCGGCGCTTGTTGTCGGCCTCTGCATTGGCTTCTGCCTCAGCTTTCATGCGTTGGATTTCTTCGTCAGATAAACCACTTGAAGCCTCAATTTTGATTGATTGCTGCTTACCAGTTCCTTTATCTTTAGCAGAGATGTTCATGATTCCGTTGGCATCGATATCGAAAGTCACCTCAATTTGCGGCACACCGCGCTGTGCAGGTGGAATATCGGTTAACTGAAAACGACCAAGTGTTTTGTTGTCATTGGCCATGGCGCGTTCACCTTGCAATACATGGATTTCAACTGATGGCTGGTTATCGGCAGCCGTTGAGAATACCTCAGATTTTTTGGTTGGGATGGTGGTATTGGCATCAATAAGTTTGGTAAAGACGCCACCCATTGTTTCAATACCGAGTGAGAGTGGAATGACATCCAAAAGCAATACGTCTTTGACTTCTCCGGTGAGTACGCCACCCTGAATTGCTGCTCCTACGGCTACAACTTCGTCTGGGTTCACGCCTTTTGAAGGTGCTTTTCCAAAGAAACGCTCAACGGCTTCTTGGATCACAGGAATTCGGGTTGAACCACCAACAAGGATAACCTCATCGATGTCTGAAGGCTGAAGACCTGCATTTTGAAGTGCAGAGCGGCAAGGCGCAATGGTGCGTTCAACAATACTCGAGATGAGCTGCTCAAACTTGGCGCGTTGTAAGGTGCGTACAAGGTGCTTTGGAATGCCATTTACTGGCATAATGTATGGCAAGTTGATCTCGGTTGTAGTTGTAGACGACAACTCGATTTTTGCTTTTTCAGCGGCTTCTTTTAGACGTTGTAGTGCCATTGGGTCTTGACGAAGATCAAGGCCTTCTTCGGCTTTGAACTCTTCTGCCAACCAGGTGATGATGGCTTCATCGACGTCGTCTCCACCAAGGTGGGTATCACCGTCGGTAGATAAAACTTCAAATACGCCGTCTCCTAATTCGAGAACAGAAACGTCGTGGGTACCACCACCAAAGTCAAAAACAACGATTTTTTGATCTACGCCTTTTTTGTCTAGGCCATAGGCAAGCGCCGCAGCTGTAGGTTCGTTGATGATGCGCTTAATAGTAAGACCTGCGATTTCACCGGCTTCTTTGGTTGCCTGGCGCTGTGCGTCATTGAAATATGCCGGAACTGTTACAACTGCTTCTGTAACCTCTTGTCCGAGGTAGTCTTCTGCTGTCTTCTTCATTTTTTGAAGAATCATGGCAGAAATTTCTTGTGGAGAGTAAAGGCGGTCGTCGATCTGAACACGCGGTGTGTTGTTGTCTCCTTTTACGACTGCATATGGCATACGTGAAACTTCTTTGGCAGACTCGTCAAAGCTAGAGCCCATGAAGCGCTTGATAGATGAAATGGTCTTGGTTGGATTGGTGATCGCTTGTCTTTTGGCAGGATCGCCGACTTTGCGCTCGCCACCTTCTACGAATGCAACAACTGAAGGCGTGGTTCGCTTTCCTTCTGCATTCGCAATAACTACTGGCTCATTGCCTTCCATGACCGAAACACATGAGTTTGTGGTTCCGAGGTCGATTCCGATTATTTTTCCCATTTGAATTTAAATTTTGATGTAACTCGCAAGTCAATGATTGTGCCACCTCAAAAAAGCATACCTTTTCTGACATTTTGAGCAAGACAAGCGCTGAACAAATGTCTTTTTGTCAGTATTGCTGACATAAGTAACAAATGTTACGCACGAAAGCCTCAAAAGCGCGTAACTTTGGTTTATGATTTTAGGAAAAGGAACAAAAATGTATAGCATTGCCAAAATCAAATGTCCGCAATGCCACGAAGGTCAGTTTTTAGTATCGCACCCCTACGACCTCAAAAATCTTGGTGATGTCCGAACCGAATGCAATGTCTGTCAGCTAAAATACGAGCGTGAGCCTGGCTTTTTTTATGGCGCCATGTACGTTTCGTATGCATTAGGCGTCGCGCTTTTTGTCACCATTTGGACTTCATGTAATTTGTGGTTTCCTTGGCTCTCAGCCTGGAGTCAAATCGGGCTAGTAGTGTTTTTTACGATTGTGCTGTCGCCTTATCTTTTTGCACTTTCAAAAATCATTTGGGCCAATTTCTTCATCACTTACGACCCCCATGCAAGCCAAAGAAAGTAAATTAAAAATGCTCCAAGACCATTTAGGTTATGTTTTGGAGGACTACTTACTTAACGAAATGGCAGCAGTTGCCAAATTAAGAGAGACGGCAACAGACGAAATCATTGTCCATGTTGGAGATCACCTTCAAATGATTCCAATCGTTATAGAAGGTTCGATTAAAATTTCTCGGGAAAAGGAAGATGGCGAAGAAATACTCTTGTATTACATTGAAGGCGGTGATACCTGCGCGATGTCTTTGCAATGCTGCACACGTAAAATCGATTCTCAAATCAAGGCCACCTCTATGGAGCCTTCACTCTTATTGATGTTTCCAAGCGAATACATGGAGCGTTGGTTAGATCAATACAAAACGTGGAGACAATTCATCATGGATAGCTACCACACCCGCATGCTCGAATTGATGGAGTCTATTGATGCTATCGCTTTCATGAACCTTGATCAGCGCTTGCTCAAATATTTATCGGACCAAGCAAAAATTCTAGGAAGTCTCGAGATTCACCTCACGCACCAGCAAGTTGCCGACGATTTACATTCCTCCAGAGTCGTTATTTCAAGGCTGCTCAAGCAACTCGAAACAAAAGGTGAAATCAAGTTAGCGCGCAATAAAATTATCCTTCGCAATTTTTAAACTTTTTTGATAATAATTTGTTAACTTGTGGCTCATTAACCACAAAAACAAGCTATTATGAAAAAAACTTTACACTTCTTGTACGCGCTGCTTGCGCTGACGGTGGGGTGGCAGGCCAATGCACAGGGGCTAACATGTGCCACCGCCTTGCCAGTAACCCCCGGTACTTTTACGGCCACCACTTTGGTAGGTACGCCATCCACGCCCGGATTAAACGGTAATGGGGCTCCTCTGACAGCCGGCTGGTACGCTTTCACACCCACATCAAACGGCATACTCAATATCAACTCCTGTGGAGGTGGTGCAGATACCCGACTTTGGATTTGGTCTGGAAGCTGCGCAACCCTTGCCCCAGTAGCAAACAATGACGACTTTGCGGGTTGTATTTCAACAGGCACCACTGCCTATGCATCCAAAATTGAAAATGTCATTTTAATGGCCGGCACCACCTACTATTTTGAATGGGACAACCAATGGGAGGCAACTGGTTTTACTTGGAGCTTTACTTTTGCAGCACTTCCGGCCAACAATGACGCTGGAATTACATTTGTAACCAATCGAAACACGCGTATTCCGATTACGCAAGCAAGTTATGGTATTCCGCTCGGTGCAACCGTTAAAAACTTCAGTGGTGCTTCACTCACAAATGTGGTATTAACAACAGAAATATACGAATTACCCAATACCACTACCCCTATTCAGACCTATGCGAGTACGCCAGTAACCCTTGGGATTGGTGCTGAACAAGTACTTACTTCCGGAACATGGGCGCCAGTCTTAACCTCGTCTAAGTCTTATTTGATTAAATATATCAAGACCCAGACCCAAATTGATGGCGTAACCAGCAATGACCAAACAACCCAAAACCTAACCCTAGACTACAATTACACTGCCCGCGACAACAACGTATTTCAAGTCGCATACAACTGGTCTTCTACCTTAGAATATACACAAGGCGTTGTACATACTGTTTACGGTGCCGACAACATGACAGGCGCTGCTTACTACATTCAATCTACTTCAACCACGCAAGTGTACAACGTTCAGGTTTTTCAGGTAACCAATGGTGTTGTGGCCACTACACCACTTTACACCTCTGCCAATATCACCGCAAACGGAGCAGGTTGGAAATACCACACCTTTCCAACGCCGATTCCTGTAACCGCAGGAGAGTACCTTATTGCAATTAAGAAAACGGGTACAACATCGTTCCCTGTTGCTGCTGACCTCAACCTCTTTACCCCTGGTAAAAATTTGGTTCGAACAGGAGCAGCTGGCGCATGGAACCCAGTCGAGGCCTACGGCGTTAGCCCTGCTTTCATGATCCGCCCCAAATTTGGTCCAGATCCATCAAATGAAATTGCCTTCTTAAACAACCGCAACCCAGGTGGTGAAAACACCAAAATACACACGCGTCAATCACTTACAGGTAATGACTTGCAATTCTGGGCTCGAGCCATCAATAACGGTACAGGTACGGCAACAGGTGTAACCATGACCGTAACTGTTAAAGACCCTTCAAATGCAGTAGTTTATACTGCAACAAGTGCGGCACAAGACCTTATTGCAGGTCAAATTGACACGTTCACAGTTGCAAATTTTAACGTAACCACAATAGGTGCTTACACCATTGATTACGTATTTAACAATACTGGTGACCAAATCCCACAGAACAACAGTAAGACGACCACCTTTACGCGAACCAAAGGAGAAATGTCAAAGACAGTTGGAATTACGGGGTCACTCGGTGTAAGTTCAACAAGTGCCCCAGGTGCTACGAACATTGAGTTTGGAAATAATTACACGCTTACTCAGAATGACTTCCTTGATTCAGTAATGTTTGTCTTGAACCCAGGGACGCCAGTTGGATATGTAGCAAGTGTTAATATTTACGGCACAACAGCCAATGCCACTGGTGTAATGGTACCAAATACAACCGCTATTGCCTCTACAATTACCTACACAACGACCGCTGCAGACAACCTTAATGGTGCGGTCATTAAATTGCCAATCTCAACAGGTACGCTAAATATGGCACCGGGGACCTATTACTTTGGTGTTTACCAAGCTGCCGTTGCAACAGGTAATATCCGTTTGGCAACTTCTACTGATTATGCGACGCCAAATACGGTCTTCTACCGCTGGACTGGAAGCAATGGTGGAACCTACACCACTTCGGCATACTCTTTTGTGGTAAATCCAATTTTCAAGTCTTGTGTAGCCTACAACCAAACGGTAAGCACGACAGCTGCTTCATGTGGAGCGAATGACGGCGGTGCAAGCATCACCACAACAGGTGGTACCGGCACTGTCAATTTCTTGTGGTCAACCGGTGCAACAACCAATTCCATTTCTGGCGTGAGTGCAGGTCAGTACCCATGTATTTTAACAGATATCAATGGTTGTCCAGCAACTGTTAGTGTTATCGTGCCAAGCTTATCTAACCTTACAGTTGCCCCTACAACACAAAATATCACATGTGGCGGTCAAGCAACCGGCTCAATTGCGTTAGCGGCAAGTTTAGGTGTGGAGCCTTACACTTATAACTGGGCCAATAACCAAGGTACTACTGCCTCACTTTCGAATCTACCAGCTGGTACTTACGAGTGTACTGTCACTGATGCAACGGGCTGTGTAGTGATCATTTCGAGCACACTAACAGAACTTTCAAATCTAACGGCCGTAGCGAATGGTACAGACGTACTTTGTAACAGCAGCCAGACAGGCAACTTAGAAATCAGCGCTTCTAACGGTGTTAGCCCTTACTCTTATCAATGGACAGGCACAAGTAATACAAGTACATACGTCACTTCAGTGGGTCCAGGTACCTACACTTGCGTTGTGACAGATGGTCTTGGCTGTACCGATACAGTTGTTACGGTTCTTGCCGTAAGTGATTTAGCAGCAAGCGCAAGCGCATCTAATCCATTGTGCTATGGAACCAACACAGGTAGCGTTACGGTAGTTGCTACCGGAGGCACAGCACCTTATAGCTATGACTGGGCCGGATCTACGGCAAGCAACACGGTTTTATCTGGACTTGCTGAAGGCAGTTACTCAGTTGTTGTTACAGATGCGTACGGCTGTACAACCTCTGCAGCTGCAACCGTTAATGAACCAGCTGCTTGGTCTGTAAGTGCCGCTGTAACACCTGCTGTTTTCGGTACCGATGGTGCAATTGACCTCACAGTAAGCGGCGCAACCGGGCCTTATACCTACAGTTGGGACAACAATGCCACTACGCAGGATCTAAACAACATCGATGGTGGCACCTACGTGGTCACAATTACAGACTCATTGGGTTGTTCTTACACAGATTCAATTGTAGTTGCCTCAATTGTTGGCCTTGAAATAAGTGACCTAAATGCGGCTCAAGTATTCCCTAACCCAAGTACTGGAACTTTCTTCATTGCAAGCCCAGTTTTAGATGGGGCCGTACTTTACAACCAATTTGGTCAAAAAGTAAATATGGAACTACTCATTATTGGTGAAGGAAAATACCAAATCAACACCAATCAGCTTGCAAATGGTAGTTACCTCCTCGAATTGCAAGGACATGATGCTATCGTTCGCAAAGCGATCCAAATCATCCACTAAGCAATTGGTTCTGGAACAAGATCAAAAGACCCGGCGCATGCCGGGTCTTTTTTTTGTAAATTAGCCAAATGAGACTTTGCTCCGTTCTTCTTTTTTCATTCATCTTCTTCCACACCCAAGGGCAACTATTGCTCAATGAAGGCTGTAATAAAAATGCAACCGCTGCGCTCGATGAAAATGGCGACGCACCTGATTGGGTAGAATTATATAATGCATCGCCATCGGCGATTAATTTAGCAAATTGGAAACTCGCCGATCAACTTAATGGCATTAACGCATGGGTGCTGCCCAGTATGAATTTAGCACCAAATGCATTTTTACGCATTTTTTGTAGTGGCAAAGACCGCTATGCGAGCACTCCGTTCACTTTAAGCAACACCACAACTAATTTTAATCCAGTCAGCGGCTGGAATACGCACGTTTTTAATCAAGCGTATACCTGGGACGGCAGCTCAAATATTATTGTCAATATCTGTTCTTATAATAACAGCGGTTACACCGAAAACTCTGTTTTTTACCAAACAGCAACACCATTTGTATCTTGTGTTGCGAGCTTTGTCGATGGTTCGGCTGCAGCTTGTAGCAACAACATGGGCCAAACCTATTCGCAACGACCCAATATAAAAATCAACAATGCGATTATCGGCAACGGCACAATTACCAATTCCAATACAGATTACCCAGCCCCTTATGGAAATTGGTATTGGGGAGCCCGTCATCAGATACTCATCTTAGCCTCCGAATTACAAGCCGCAGGTCTTGTAGCCGGGCCACTCAACTCCCTCGCTTTTCAGGTAGCCAGCACCAACAGCGAATTTTATGACTACATAGAAATTTCTTTAAACAGCACCTCTATTTCAAGTCTAGATGCGAGCTTTATTCCGCTGCAAGGCCAACAACTACACACCAATTTCAAACTCGACGGAACCGGAGAACATGTTTATTTATTTGATCCCAATAATCAAGTTCAAAGCCAACTTGAGATCAATAGCCCGCAGCCAAATATTTCTATTGGACATTACCCAAATGGCTCCGGTAACTTGACTTGGATGCAAGCCACTCCAGGGCTCACCAATAATGGAACACAAACTTATTCCGATACCTTACCAAGACCTCAAATCAGTATTCAAAGTGGTATTTATGCCAACAATTTGAGTGTAACCATCACAAGTACAACCCCGCCAAATATTGGAAAACTGGTTTATACGCTTAACGGTGAAGATCCAACAATCAATTCCTCCACGTATGTTGGCCCCATAAGCATTAGTTCGAATAAGGTCTTACGCGCTAAAATTTTTCCAATCGGCAACCCCAGTATTTTGCCCAGTGAACAAGCCGTTGCCACCTATTTATTCAATATCGATCACACCACTCCTATATTGTTGGTCAATACACCTACCCAAAATTTATTTGGCGCCTCCGGGATCTTTGATAATTGGTGGACAGATTGGGTCAGACCAGCCTATGCCATATTGTTGGACACAGGCGTAACGCATCCGTTATTACATCAGAGCAAAACCGCAATGCGCATAGATGGTGGCGCAGGCGGAAGTCGTTCGCATCCGCAGCATTCTTTTCGACTGAGTTGGGCACATGGAACATATGGCCAACAAGCTGTAAACTTAGGCGTGCTTCCGGACCGGTCAAACCGTTTCAAATACAGCGAATTTTACCTCAGGAATGGTTCCAATCAGTACCTCACGCTTCCCTACAAAGATGCGTGTCAGGTTCGAATGATGAGCGAAGGATCCGCAAATTATTACTCGAGTTATCGTCCGGTTAGTGTTTATATCAATGGCAGTTATTTCGGTCTTTACGAATTGCGTGAAAAATTCAATCAAGAGTATTTTGAACAACATGACAATGCCACCCGTGATTCCATTGAATTGTTGTCATTAAGCTATTGGTATAACCTCATCTTAAGAGCAGTCGAAGGAGATGTCGATCATTTTTGGTCAGATTACAGTTTATTTAATGACCTCAACCCTGACGCTCCTACCTATTGGCAAGATGCTGACCAATTCTTTGACTTGAAACATTACACCGACTATATTATCGCAGAATCATGGATGGGTAATGTCGATTGGCCTGGTAATAACATCAAAATTTACCGCTCTGATGCGACACAAAACCGCTGGCGCTTCGCATTAATTGATTTGGAATTATCCATGCAGCCCAACGGTTGGACCAACTGCACAGACAACCATATTGCCTACATGATGGGGCAATCCGAAGACAACCCATACATCAATATTTGGAAGCAAAGTATTCAAAATTTGGCCTACCGCAATTATTTTATCAATCGTTTTGCAGACCAAATGAATACAAGCTACAAACACGAGCAATTATTGGCAACGGAACAACGTTTTTATGAATCTATGTTGCCCGAAATGCCTTTGCAATTTGCGCGTTGGGGTGACCCCAATGATATTCCAGGTCAAATGGCCGCTTTTGAGGCCAATCACGAACAATTTCAACAACAACTGTTGTGTCGTTCTACATTTGTTTTCAATCAGTTGCGCTTGCAATTTGACCTTACCAAAAAAGTTCAGGTCACACTTGCGGTTGAGCCAGAAGGCGCTGGTGAGATTCACCTCAACACCATTCAACCGAGCGCTTATCCATGGTCAGGAACTTATTTTGATGGTGTTCCTATAGAAATGCAACCAGTTGCAAAACCAGGCTATGAATTTTCACATTGGTTACCAGGGGCCAATATTGTCGATACGCTTATGGATAGCCTTACGGTTAATGTCAGTCAGAATACGCAAACTTTTACAGCGGTGTTCAAAGCGATTCCATTACCACCAGATGGTCCTACCATTCATTTTAGTCTACAACCAAACCCAAGTAATGGCCTATTTACACTCATCAGTGACAACAAAACCATTGCTAAAGATTGCCGTTATCTCATTTATGACTTGCAAGGCAGAATGCTCTTTAAAGGCAGCGTATCAGAGACGAACAGTACCGAACTTGATCTCTCGGCCCAAAGCCCCGGTATTTATTGGATCAGTATCTATAGAGGCAATGAAAAATTGCAACACTTGAAAATGCTCAAGTACTAACTAGTTGCTGAGGAAGCACTTAAAAATGCTGCTATCGCTTCATAAGCAAGCAACTGTCCATCGGTGATTTCTTTTCGTAAGGCGTGGCCTTTCTCCTGATTGCTTGGGTTTGCAAAAAACTGCCGCTGTAAAAAATCATTGAGTAAATGCTCAAATAATTGCAATTCTTGTTCTTGTCTTTTTTGAGATAGAAGGCCGCTGGCAGTGAGCTGAACAAAAAATGCTTCTATTTGCTCCCATAAAGCTGGAAGGCCCTTACCGGTAAGACCAGAGGCACATAAAACACGAGGTATCCAGTCGTCTGGACGCTGACCAAAGACATGTATCGCGGCAGCATATTCGGCGCGCGCAGCTTTTGCGGCAGTTTCATTGGCACCATCGGCTTTGTTGATAACAATGAGGTCTGCAAGCTCCATTATTCCTCTTTTAATGCCTTGTAATTCATCGCCGGCGCCGGCTAACATGAGCAATAAAAAGAAATCGACCATTCCATGAACGAGCGTTTCTGACTGGCCCACGCCAACCGTTTCAATTAAGATGATGTCGTAGCCAGCAGCCTCACACAATGCAATGGCCTCTCTGGTATTTTTGGCAACTCCGCCGAGTGTGCGTCCGGCGGCTGTTGGTCGAATAAAAACATTTGGATGTTGCGAAAGTCTTTCCATGCGGGTTTTGTCACCGAGAATGCTACCTCCTGTCCGAGAAGAGGATGGATCAATAGCCAATACAGCAACTTTGTGACCCGACTCCACTAATAACAAGCCGAAATTTTCTATGAATGTACTTTTTCCGACACCAGGTACACCAGTAATACCAATGCGCTTTGCTAATTTTTGGCTTACAGGTAGGGCTTGTAAAAGTTGTTGCGCTTGTTTTTGATCCGTTAAGTTACTGCTTTCAATGAGTGTGATGGCTTGTCCGAGTGCAGTGCGCTCACCTTTCATTAAACCTACAAGTAATGCACTTTCAGTGCGCTCCTCGCGCTGCTTTTTGCGTGCTGCAAGCCAACGGTCTATATGTGATTGATCAGGCTTCAATTAGCGTCTGTAAGGCTTTAAAGGCTTTGGCAATATTGCGCTGGAGCTCTGGCAAGGTGGCCTCTAGCATATAACAAGGAGCTGTTATGATGCGGTTGGTGGTATCGATACAGATTTCATCGATGTTACAATCGGTGGTTTGCACTCCTTTAAGTTGCAATCCGGCTTGAAAATCGGCAATGACATACGGTGAAGCTGCTGATTTACTGCCAATAGTGAGTTGCTGTTGTATTGGCATCCCGTCAAAAGCCAAAGCAAGTAAAACTGGACTCACACAAAGGGCAACAATCGGCTTGCCTACGTTATACATATTAACAAGTAGTAATTTGACGTCGGCTCTTATGCTTGCCTCTGGACCTTCAAAAGCCCAAGTAGAAAAATTTTTGGCACTTCCGAAACCTCCGGGAATTACCAGTGCGTCGAGGTCTGCCGGAACAACCGAAGAAATCTCTGTGATCTGACCTCTTGCAATACGGGCTGCCTCCTCTAACATATTTCGCGTTTGCGCTTGTTCTTGCCCATTGAGGTGATTGACGACATGATGTTGTGGTGCGTCGATGCCAATGCATATGGGTTCATAACCTAGTCTTTGAATTTCCAGCAAGGTAAGCACGGCTTCATGAATTTCGGCTCCGTCAAAAACACCTGCTCCGGAGAGCAACACACCTATTTTCATTTGGATAAGTTTTAAACTAATTTACGATATAATTCTTCGTATAGTGGCAATACTTTTTCGAGACTAAATTGCGCAGCTGTTGCCAAGGCGCCTTGTTTATAGCGTTGAAAGTTATTTGGATTTAAGATTTCAAGAACATAAGCGGCCATTTGTTCGGTGTCTCCGACATTAGAAAGCAATCCTGAAACACCGTGGTGATTCACTTCTGGAATACCGCCCGTATTGGAAGAGACAACTGGTACACCCACAGACATAGCCTCTAGCGCAGCCAAACCAAAACTTTCCGTTTCGGAGGGCAACAAGAAAATATCTGCAATTTCAAGAACATGGGCGGTATCTCTTACTTTACCTAGAAAAATGACGTCGTTGCACAAATGAAGTTCGCGACACAAACGCTCGCAAGCGTAGCGATCCGGACCATCGCCCACCAAAATAAGTTTACAATCTTTTTGAGCCCTCACCTGTGCAAAAATGCGAATCACATCTTCGGTACGCTTGACCGGTCTAAAGTTGGAGATATGACATAGAATGGCTTGGTCGTCGGTGGCATACTTACTTCGGATATAAGCCCGCTCTGGAACTTTTGAAGGAGTAGGCGGTACAAAGTTCGGAATGACTTGAATTGCCGAAGTGACTTTAAAATGCGCAAGTGTATCTTGTTTGAGGCTTTCAGAAACTGTCGTAACAGCGTTTGAATGATTGATGCAAAAAGTAATGACGGGCTCAAATGAAGGATCTTTGCCAACTAAAGTGATGTCTGTACCGTGCAATGTAGTCACAAAGGGAATTTGAATGCCCTCAGCGCGTAAAATTTGCTGTGCCATAAAAGCTGCAGAGGCATGTGGAATGGCATAGTGTACATGGAGTATATCTAATTTTTCATATTTGACGACATCTACCATTTTACTCGCGAGTTGTGTTTCGTAGGGTTGAAAATCGAAGAGCGGATAATCGGTTATAGAAACCTCGTGATAGTAAATATTTTCACGAAAAGAACCGAGACGAACAGGCTGAGAATACGTGATGAAATGGACTTCGTGGCCTTTGTTTGCCAGTGCTTTACCGAGCTCTGTAGCCACAACACCACTTCCACCAAATGTGGGATATAGGACAATGCCAATTTTCATTATTGTTGATCGATTGGAATAAAGAAAGTAATGCGATAAATGATCGGCAAAATGCGGACAACTTGGCCGAATTCATTTTTAATTTTGAAATTGTAACTGCTTCTAAAAGGACTGTTTGGTGCATTGATGACGTCATAGAATAAGGCCGCATTTAAGCGGATTTTATCGGACAGTTTCAAGTAAAAACCACCGCCTATCATCAAATTCGGCGACCATGGTTTCACCACTTCAAGTGGATTGACAAAACTAAAAGGACTTTTGAGGTATTGAAACTCAACGCCCCCAAAAATGATTTCTTGGTAACGGTAATGTGCAAAGACACCACCGCCCCATGTGGTCATGTTACTTTGAACACCCAAGTTGTTTGACCAGTTGCGCTGGAGTCTAAAAGAGGGGCCAACCAATAAATTCTCCGAGAGGCGCGCAGCGTATTTGAGTTCACCACCTACTGACCCACCTAAATTTGAAAATCCGATATAAGGCTCTAGTCCGATTTCTGCACCTTGATAAGCAAGTTGGGCTTGTATTTGGGAAAAGCCAAATAGGCTAATGATAAATATGAACGTGCGCATAAGTATTTTTTACAAAGATACGGGATTTGCAGCCACCGCGCTTCTTTGTATCTTTGCAAAAAAAAGGAATGAAGTTACTAGATGGCAAAGCAACTGCTGCACAAATTCAAGAAGAACTCAGACAAGCAGTTCAACAGCGCAAAACGGATGGTAAAAAAATACCACACCTCGCAGCCATCTTAGTTGGTAACGACGGCGGGTCGGTTTCTTATGTCACCGCTAAAGTCAAAGCTTGTGAGGCAATCGGATTTGAAAGTACGCTCATTCGCTACGACGAAACTGTCCCGGAAGACATCCTTTTAGAAAAAGTAGAAAGCCTGAACCAAGACCGCAGTATTGATGGATTTATTGTTCAGCTACCCCTGCCTAAACACATCGACGAACTGAAAGTCACTCAAGCCATAGACCCGAAAAAAGATGTGGACGGTTTTCATCCGCGCAATATCGGCAACATGATTTTAAACCTCCCCGGATTTTTGCCTGCGACGCCCGCAGGTATTCTGGAACTCATCAGACGCAATGATATTCCGACAGAAGGTAAAAATTGTGTGATCATCGGGCGCAGTAATATCGTTGGCACCCCGCTTTCGATCATGCTCGGGCGCAACAGCAACCCCGGAAACTGCACTGTCACGCTTGCGCATTCCAAAACACGTAATTTAAAAGCACTCTGTAAAGATGCCGATATCATCATTGCTGCTATTGGTAAACCCAACTTTGTGACTGCCGATATGGTCAAAGACGGTGTGGTCATTATTGATGTGGGCACCACACGCGTAGATGACGCTTCAAGAGAACGCGGCTGGCGTTTGGTCGGGGACGTCAAATTTGATGAAGTCGCACCAAAATGCAGTTATATATCACCCGTTCCGGGCGGTGTGGGCCCCATGACCATTGCTTCGCTCATGATGAACACGCTCAAAGCAATGGAACTTAAAGCGAAATAACGCATGCAAACTTTCCAGATCAACGGCCCCTATATTGAACTCATTGGTTTACTCAAGGCGCTAGGTATTGCCGAAACGGGTGGTCATGCCAAGGCAATTGTAGACGACGGCTTTGTGCTGCGAAACGGCCAACCCGAACTGCGCAAGCGCGCCAAATTAATGAGTGGGGACCTCATTGAATTAGCCGATTTAAAAATCCGCTTGGTCTAAAAAATCCTAAAAATAAGACGCTGACACGTCATTTTATCGCCCTAAAATCTTGTCCTGACTTGATGCGTAGTAACGTCTGATAAATCAGGCGAATGCAATTTTCGACATCATCTTTTTGCACCATTTCTACGGTGGTGTGCATGTAGCGCAAAGGCAAAGAAATAAGCGCCGAGCTAACACCCTCATTGGAATAAGCAAAAGCATCGGTATCGGTACCCGTTGACCGAGAAACCGCTGCGCGCTGGAACGGAATTTTTTCGGCTGCTGCCGTATCGATGATAAAACGCAACAAATTATTTTGGACCGCCGGGCCGTAAGTAAGTACAGGGCCTTTACCGCTTTGTTGGTCTCCATTTTCGATTTTATCGACCATCGGGGTTGCGGTGTCATGACAAACATCGGTAATGATCGCCAAATCTGGCTTGATACGGTGTGCCATCATTTCTGCACCGCGCAATCCGATTTCTTCTTGAACGGAATTCACAACGTATAGTGTGAAAGGTAGTTTTTTCTTTTGTTCGGCCAGTAAACGAGCTACCTCTGCTATCATAAAGCCACCTACCCGATTATCCAGTGCGCGTCCAACATATTTGTTCTTATTGAGTATCATGAATTCATCCTCAAAAGTGGCCACACATCCGACATGTACACCGAGTGCCTCTACTTCCTCTTTGGAACTACATCCGCAATCCAAGAAAATATTCTTCATGCTAGGTGTTTCTTCTTTTTGCTGACGCATGTGAATGGCTGGCCAACCGAATACGGCCTTTACTGGACCTTTATCGGTGTGAATATTCACGCGCTTTGAAGGCGCAATCATGTGATCTGAACCGCCATTGCGTCGCAAATAAATAAAACCGTCTTTGGTGATGTAATGAACAAACCAAGAAATCTCATCTGCATGCGCTTCGATGACCACCTTGTATGCTTGCCCTGGATTGATAACTGCTGCAACAGATCCGTAGGCATCTGTGATATATTCGTCGATATAAGGCCGGATATAATCGAGCCACATTTGTTGACCAGAGGTTTCAAAACCGGTCGGACTTGCGTTATTGAGGTAAGCCTCTAAAAATTTTTCGGATTTGTTGGAGATGATTTTTTTCATGGTTAACGAATAAGCGTGATGTTTCCTTTAATGATGTTTTCAAGACCGCCGACACACGTTGCTTGCAAATAATAGTCGTAGACATCGGGGTCTAAAAGTTTGCCACGGTAAGTGCCGTCCCAACCCTCCGATAATGAAGTGGTTTCCCAGACAAGCTCACCCCAACGATCATAGACACGAAAAACAAAAGATTCGATAAACGGACCGCGGACGTATAATTTGTCGTTCTGCCCGTCTTTATTCGGCGAAAACGCATTGGGGACAAATACGAAAGGTGCGCCACAAATGCTGTCATATACTTTGATCAAGACAGTATCTGAACCCGTGCAAAAACCATCGCTAACCGTGAGCGTATAGGTTGTCGTTTCTTCTATAGTTGCTTGCGGATTCGAAACTTCTGGATTCGACAAGCCATTCACCGGTGTCCAAGAATAGGTAAAATTACCCACGGGTATACCCGTTAATTGGGAACTCGCATTTGGTAAAATAATGGTGGGATCTGCACTCGCCGTTACCAAAAGCGGGTTGAGTGCTGAAACATTGATGAAAATTGAATCTTGGAGGGTGCAATTCTGATTGGTAAGCACTGTGACATTCATGAGTTGCCCCGAACTAACGGCAACGCTAACGGTGGGTAAATTGTTGGGCCCAATGACATTTGCTGGCGGCGTCCACAAAATACTTTGCGCGTTTACAGCCCCGGCTAAGCTGAGCTCAAATGGTGCCTGAGCGCAAACCAAATTGGGTCCAATAATCGTAAATGAATCCGATAACACCTGAACTTGAATACTATCAGTGCTGACACAATAGCCGTTGGAAATCTGAAGATAATACCATCCAGATTGGGGGTCCACGAGTGTCAATTCCGGGCTATTAATGGGATTCAAGGTGTCGTTAAATTGATTGGAACTCGACCAAATATATTGTGTTGGACTGCCGGTAATTTGTGGAATAATAGTGGTATCAATTGATGTGCAAAGTTGGAATAAACTTGGAAGTGAAACATTTAACGCCGGACCAACCGTGATTTGAATGCTTTGTTGGTCCGTGCCCAAACAAACAGAATCGGTGATGGTCAAAGTAAGCGTGTAGGTACCCGATTGGGTATATGTAATGCTTGGTTCAAATTGGTTGCTATCTAGCTGTCCGTTGCCAAAATCCCATAAGAATTGGCTTGAGAAGGTTGAGTTGTTATTGATGTCAATAGTAAATGGCGCACAACCAAGCGTATCGGCAATTGAAAAGGTGGCGTTCAGCGGCACGTCGAACTGGACAAAAACCGAATCAATGGCACTGCAAAATCCGTTGCTGGCTTGACAAAAATACCAGCCACCTTGGGTCACCACAATACTGGATTGCTGCGGCGCGTTGATTGGATTACTGAGGTCGTTTTGTGTGGACCAAATGTACTGACTAGCGGTGCCTTGTGTGTTGGCATTTAAAATAAATGGTGCTGAACTACACAAATTGATGGTGTCGGCAAGGTTCAGTTGAATGGAATCGAGCACGAGAATTTGGATCTGAGCCGTATCGGTGAGTAAACAAACGCTGTCGGTAACATACAACAAGACCTCATAAGTACCTGGCGAATCGTAAATAACGGTCGGATTGAAAACAATACTGGTGGTATCACCATTGCCAAAATCCCAGAGATAGGCATCTCCTTGAGTAGAGGTATTTTGGAACGTAACGCTGAGGTCTTCGCAACCTTGGACATTGGAGCTTGTAAATTGTGCACTCGGAATCAGTTGAAAATCGAATTTAAAGACCAAGTTATTGCAATTGCTGCTGTTGTTCGTGTTGGACCATACACCTTGCGAGGTAGGAAAATCGGAATGTCCGCCACAACCACCACACACAGACTGATACACTACCCCGTTTTTATCAAAACGCGAGGTGCCGCCATCGACATGTTCTTGTGCAATAGCACCACCTAAATAACTTGCATAGAGCAAGCCACCAAAATTGGCTTGCAACACCATGAGGTAAAAATCGAAACCTGAAGTAGTCGACTGAAATGCATTTGGAGATATTGGCATGCCACTGAGCGGCGTGGATTGTAAAATATTGGCACCCCACCCAGAAATGTAAATGTTACCACAGATATCAACGAGGAATGCAGCAGGTGAAATATTGATTTGGCTGGCACCATTGCCAATAACGGTAGAGGCCAAATTGGTGGTAAGTGCTGCATTGAGTTTCAAAACAAATTGACTACTGCCCGGGTTGCTGTAAGCGGCGTTATTCACGACAAAACCTCCGGCATTGGCTTGGCCCAACAGAAATACATTGTTGTTGCGGTCTATTTCGACAAAAAAGACTTGATCGTAATTGGGTGTCCCGATATAACTTGCCTTTTGAATGTTGGTGCCTTGTGCATTGAGTTTTACGACAAAACCGTCTGTTTTACCGCCGTTGTAGTTACTTTGATAAGCAGCGGTGGTTCCCAGTAAATTATTGGACCCCGTGGCGCCTGCAAATACGATTGCCCCTAGTGTATCCACCTTGACCGAATAGGCGGCATCGTCCTTATTTCCGCCATAGTATGAAGCAAATTGGAATGCAGAGAAACTCGGATTCAATTGAAAGATAACGGCATCTTGGCCGATACCTTTAGTTGCTTGAAACGGATTTTGGGTGGGGAAATTGGTTGACCTGCTGCAACTGGCTACAAGCACCGAACCATTTGCATTTAAATATATTTCACCTCTAAATTGGTCTCCATAATTGGTGGTAAGGGAATCATAAGCCGCGACATTATTGTAGGGCAAACCTAAAGTTCTGTAATTGACGCCGTCGTTGGCACTACCGCCGACGTAGGTCGAGGCCAATAAATTTTGACCATTCGCACTTAATTTAGATACAAAAAGATCTGTGCCTTGGGTGCCAAAGTAAACCCCATTGAAATAAAAATTAGCGTTGGGTGTTCCGCCGGCATGGTTGCTTTGCAGGGCCCCGGCTGTGGTCGGGAAGTCTGTACTCGAGGTGGCGCCGAAAAGGTAAATATTATTGAGCGAATCACAAATGAGACTATGTGCGGTTTCGGTTCCTTGGTTGTTGTCGCCACCGCCTAAAAAACCCGACCAAAGCATGGTGCTGCCATCTGGGGCATAGCGCGTTACAAAAACATCTGTAATGCCGTATGCGCCAGACAAAGAAGTAAAATTAGAGGTGATATCAAAACTTGCGAGGCTCGGCAACGGAAAATTGTTACCGTAAACAACTCCGGCTGCGTAGGCTGATCCGTCGTAGCCATAAGTAGCGGTCATGCCAAAGTTATCTGAGTTAGCGCCATTGTAGGTGGCAAAAACAAGTACGGGATCTATAAAAAGCGGAAGGCTTGGATTATAAGCGCCGAGTTCATAGCTATACAAGCCTGGTGCGACGTTGACGTAAGTGCAAAGAATGATCTTTTTGACACCATTGACCTCCTGGTAAGCCACCGGCCGCTCTTCTATAACCTCACCAATTGGCGTACGTAGTCGGATAGCGCCATTTTTGAGTTGAATATCGGTTGTTCCTTGATACTGCCATTGCACCAAAGAAGGATCTGCACCCGCAGCTAACTCAAAAGTGTATTTAAAATGTCCTTGGCTTGCCACCCAATGCAAATTGGTTTTTGGGTAATATTCTTTGTACACAACTTCTTGGAAAGCACTTACATTCTGAGCCCATTTTTTTTGATCCTTTCCTTGAAAAAAATGATAGGTATGTGCTTTGGGCAACATTCCTTCAGCAAGCGCCTGTTGATTGGCACCAATAAACCGTTGGCCTATAAAATAGCTTGGCACTTGCGGATTATCCAGAACTTTTTGTTGGTGATGGGCCTGCTCCAAGGTAGAAAAATCAGTGAGCTGGTATAGTAGCCGGTCTTGACCCATCCAAATTTTAGCGGCGCCGTCTTTGGCCATAAACTGGATATCTGCTGGCCATTGACCTTTATTTTGGACAAATTCTTGCCCTTGAAACTGCGCATGTAGGTTTTGGTTCAGTAGCAAACCAAAAATGCAAGTAAATAAAAAGCGATACCACCTCGACTTCATCCTCGCTAAGTTAAGCATTTCAACTAATTTTGTAAGAAGCAATTTGACATGACAACAACTCATAATAAAATCTGTTCCCTGTTTAATATCCAATATCCGTTAATCCAAGGTGGAATGATCTGGTGTGCAGGCTGGGAACTCGCGGCGGCGGTATCCAATGCAGGCGGACTAGGGCTACTCGGCGCCGGCTCGATGTACCCAGAGGTACTCGATGAACAAATTCAAAAATGCAAAGCTGCCACTGCCAAACCTTTCGGCGTGAATCTTCCGCTACTTTACCCAAACATTGAAGCGCATATTCAAACCATTATTAAGCACAAAGTACCTATCGTTTTTACGAGTGCTGGAAACCCAAAAATTTGGACAGAAACGCTTCAAAAAGAAGGTATTAAGGTTGTGCATGTGGTGTCAAGTGTCAAATTTGCCGTCAAAGCCCAAGCGGCCGGCGTAGATGCTATTGTTGCCGAAGGCTTTGAAGCAGGTGGGCACAACGGCCGCGATGAAACCACTACGCTCTGCCTGATTCCGATGGTGCGCAAAGCCATTTCTATCCCGCTCATTGCCGCCGGCGGCATCGGCGATGGCCGCGCCATGCTGGCCGTCATGAATCTTGGCGCCGATGGCGCCCAAGTAGGCAGCCGTTTTGTAGCCTCTTTGGAATCGAGTGCGCACCCACAATTCAAGCAAGCCGTCATCGAAAGCCAAGAAGGCGATACACTCCTGACCCTCAAAGAACTTACGCCGGTCAGGTTGCTTAAAAACCCATTTTTTGAACAAGTTCAGGCTGCCTACCAAAATGGGGCCAGCCCTGAGGAGCTGGCCGCACTACTCGGCCGTGGCCGAGCCAAAAAAGGCATGTTCGAAGGTGACCTCGAAGCCGGAGAACTAGAAATCGGACAAATTGCCGGTAATTTCGATGCCATTTTACCTGCAGCCGAAATTGTCCGAGGGTTCATTGCAGATTTCAATACGGCAATCAGTACACAATCCCCATTTACCCTATGATCCATTTCGAACGCTTTACGCTGGCCAATGGCTTGCGCGTTTTGTTTCACAAAGAACCTTCCACACCCATGGCGGTGGTCAATGTCTTGTACGACGTTGGAGCGCGCGACGAAAATCCGAATCAAACAGGTTTTGCGCATTTGTTTGAGCACCTCATGTTTGGTGGCTCCAAGCATATTCCGGACTTCGATGCACCGTTGCAAGCCGCAGGTGGCCAGAGCAATGCATTTACCTCCAACGACATCACCAACTACTACGATGTTTTGCCCGCACAAAACCTCGATACGGCCTTGTGGCTTGAGTCTGACCGCATGTTGTCTTTGGCTTTTACACCCAAAAGTCTCGAAGTGCAACGCCAAGTCGTTATCGAGGAATTCAAGCAGCGCTACCTCAACCAACCTTATGGCGATGCCTGGCTACATTTGCGTCCGCTCGCTTACCGAAAGCACCCCTATCGCTGGGCCACCATTGGTAAAAATATTCAGCATATCGAAACGGCTACCATGGACGACGTCCGTGCTTTTTTTCAACGACATTATCACCCGGGTAATGCCATCTTGTGTGTAGTTGGTAATTTTGAATTGGATTTCATAAAACAAAAAGTAGAACACTATTTTGGGTCTATTCAGGGCAACACCAAAGCCACACGAAACCTACCAAAAGAACCTCAACAAAGGCAATTTAGAAAGAAAAAAATAAGTCGAAACGTGCCCTCAGATGCGTTTTACTATGCTTTTCCAATGGGAGGTAGAATGGATGCTTCATACTATTTAGCTGATTTACTCTCCGATCATATCGGCAATGAAAAAACTGGACTTCTGTATACCGAGCTGCAGCGCAAAAAAAAGCTCGTTTCGGAAATAACAGCCTACATCACGGGGTCTCTCGACAACGGACTTTTGGTACTGACTGGCAAACTCAACCCCGGTCGTACTTTTGAGCAACTCGATGCCGCGCTTTGGCAAACCTTGGACAAATATACCTCGAGACCGATTTCCAAGTCTGCACTCAAAGAATTGTTACTCAAAATGCAGACCGCCAAAGCTTTTCAAGATCAAGGCTTGCTGAACCGCGCTATGAATCTATGCTTTTTCGAATTGCTCGGGGATGCCCATTTACTCAATCAAGAACCTGAATTTTATCAGCAGATAAATCCAATAGAACTCCAACAATTTGCCAAAGCTATTTTTAGTAAAAACCACTGCTCCTTGCTGCAAATTCAAGCCAAATAAAAATGAGAAATTCGAATGCACAAACAGTGCTTGATCGCACCATTGCACCACCATTACTACCAATCGAACACATTCAATTTATTGCGCCTGAAAGCAACAGATTGGCAAATGGCGCACCACTGTATTGGAAACACGGATTACAAAACCAAACCAGTAAAATCGAACTGCATTTTGCTGCGGGTTCAGCTCGTCTAGATCCATTGAGCGCAAGCCTTTGTGCCGGCCTTCTGATCAACGGCAGCAAAGGCAAAACCGCCAAACAAATTCAAAAAGCCCTCGATGCGGTTGGTGCCTATTACGATGTATCACTTGGGCAAGATAACTGCATGGTGAGCTTATATGCCCTCAATAGCCAGTTGCTCAACGCATACAAAATATTTCATGCTAGTTTATTTGAAGCCGAATTTCCACAAAAAGAAATCGATCAATTGGTGCATGAGCGCAAGCAAAAGTTGAAGATACAAGCACAAAAAGTCAACTTTATTGCGCAGCGCCTCTTTCAGCGCAATTTACTCTCTGGCTCGGTATATGCCCAACAAATTCAACTCGAAGATTTTGATCGTGCCGAGCGTCATGCTATTCAAGCTTTTCACGGAAGCCATTATTTAAATGGACTCCAAAAAGTTTATTTAATTGGTGATTTCGATCAAAAAACAATAAGCGCGTTTATCGATTTACTCAATGATTATCAATTATTTAAAGAGAATAAACATCCTTTTTCCTGGAATCCAAACCAAGGCGCAGTCCATCACGAGCAGCCAGGGGCTTTGCAAAGTGCGATTCGTATTGGCAGGCCCTTATTTAATAAAACACACCCTGATTTCATTGCATTTAGTGTACTCAATACCATCCTCGGCGATTATTTTGGCAGCAGGCTAATGAGTAATATCCGCGAAGACAAAGGCTATACGTACGGCATAGGTTCGCACATTGTAGAGAATCAGCAATTTGGTTATTTCGTGATTGGAACTGAGGTTGGTGTCGATACCAGAACCGCTACCTTTCGTGAAATTCAATATGAAATGGAGCGCTTACAAACTGAGCTTGTTTCTCAAGAAGAACTCGAATTGGTCAAAAGTTACTTGTTGGGGCAGTTGCTCAAAAGTGCAGATGGACCCTACGCTATGCTCGATTTATTTGCAAACGTAGAAATACACGGCCTCGACCTACAATTTTACGAACAGTATATAGCAGAAGTGAAAGCGGTAAATGCCCAAAAACTTCAGGATTTAGCGATCAAATACCTCAATTGGGACGACATGCTGATTATTTCTGCTGGATAGCAACCTTTACGGGTCATTCGCCGTTATACTAAAAGTATAAAAACCGCGTTATTAAACGGATGCCAAGAGCTTTTAATGTCTTCTTTTTTCTCTTCCTGGCTTTTGTGAGCCATGCATCGCACGTGATGGGTGGTGAAATCACCTACAAGCACCTCGGCAACAACAATTATCAATTTGAATTGGTTTTTTACCGCGACTGCAACGGCGCTGATGTCAATGCCGTTTCTGAAACGCTACGTGTCTGGAATCATCCGAGCCTAAGCACCATTCCTGTTTTGTTTGTGCAAAGACAAGATTTATCGCCAAGTTGTACCCAAGTTCCTGGGGGTCCTGGCCCTTTGCTCTGCGGAACCGGCAACAACGGAGGCAACGGCATTGGTGCCATCGAAAAAGTCATATACCGCAGTGCGCCTGTTGCGCTCACTGGCGCTCCACCGGCTCAGGGTTGGGCATTTACCTACGAAAATTTCTCGAGAAGTGGGGCCCTTACCAACCTCAGCAATCCTTCGACTTACGGCATCACGCTTGTAGCTAAAATTTTCAATTTAAGCCAACCAGATAGCTCGCCTGTTTTCAATGAAGACCCCAATTTTGTCAGTTGCGCTGGCCTACCCTATCAATACAACAGCGCGGTCAGCGACCCCAATCTGGATTCTTTACATTTCGAATTCGGTATACCCTATGATCATTTCCCAACCGGAGCCTTCAACCCGCCAAGCAATCCAGCGCCCATACCCTTTGTAAGTGGTTTTTCTTACCTCAGCCCCACGCCGGGCCCAGCCATCAATGCCAGCAACACCGCAGCTGTGCTCAACCCACTCAATGGCAACCTGACTTTTAATAGTTTCACTGTGGGGAATTATGCACTTAAAATTGTAGTCAAGGCCTATCGGGGCGGTTTGCTCATCTCAGAAACCGAACGAGAAATACAGTTGGTGCTGCAACCTTGTAACAGCAGTAATTTCCCACCGGTAATTGCACCGCCATTTGCCGGAGGCACCTCTTACGAACTCACGGTCAATGCCGGTGACCTTGTCAATTTTGACCTGCTCATTACAGACCCCGATACACAAATCAACGGAAGCGCCCAAAACATTACCTTGGAAGGCAATTTACCCTGCGCTGTGGGTCCTTGTCCGTCTTTAAATGTCGGGCTTCCATTTACAGCAGCTGGCCAGATCCAAACCCAATTTACATGGCAAACAACCTGTGACCACATCCTGGACGGACAAGGTCAAGCACAGGCACAAAAAACCTATCATTTTGTCTTTAAAGCCGCTGACGACGTCTGTCCGATTCCACAAGTACAATATGCCACCATCACCATTCACGTACTCAATACAGGACTCATAGCTGCACCGCAAATCTCTTGTATTCAAACCAGTGCTACTGATGATATAATCGTTAATTGGCCGACACTTTCACCTGGATCAGCTGCAGGTTTTAATGCATTTAGTTTGTACTCATTGCAAAACGGCCTTCTTGCTTCTTCTTCAAATAGCAATACCTCATCTTTTACGATTCCTCCTATTTTCAATAGCCACGATTTTTACCTAACCGTTGCCTCGGGTTGCGGTGGCACTTTCTTGAGTAATTCGGATACCGTTAAAAATATCTACCTCACACTCAATAATCCAAATAATGGCACGGCCGTCTTGAATTGGAATAAGCCCAAGGCACAACCTTCGCCTCAGTACGCCAGTCACTATTACATTTATAGAGAATATCCGACCAACTTTTTTAACTTTCTGGACAGCGTCCCTTACAATCAAACCAGCTACACCGATACCATCGATTTATGTCATGAGTTTTTGCGTTATCGGGTCAACCTGAAAACCACCACCTGTAATTTCAATTCCAACAGACCTGGCGACTCTTTGACCGACATGATGACGCCCTTCATTCCTGTTTTATATAGCGTAGGTTTTGATACCAGCACCCAACAAATGCAAATACAATGGAATGCCAACGCAGCCCCAGACACCTATGGTTACGTAGTGTATACCTATGATGCCAACGGTTTTCTTATTGAACTCGACACCATCTACGGACAAAACAACACCACTTATCTTTACAGCGTTCCATTTGACGGTGGGCCGTACACTTATACGGTAGCAGCGTTTGACTCCTGCTTTACCTCAAACAATCCGCCTTCGTTTCAGACCTCAGCCAAAGCTAACTTACACACCTCCATACACGCTAGCTACCTCATCGATATGTGTCCGCAGCGTGTAGACCTCACCTGGAGTACATATGGTGGCACGGCCGTAGTATCCTATGAAATTTGGAGTAAACACAACAATTCATGGGCACTGCTTGGCACAAGTACTGATACCACCGCAAGTATAAACCTTGTCAAAAACGAAAACTATTGCATCTACATCAAAGCCAATCTTCAAAATGGTTATGTAGCGTTTTCCAACCCAATGTGTTTCTTGATGCCCCAACCAACACCACCCTCCTTTCATTATTTTAGTGTGGCGAGCGTCAAAGGTAAAGACATTGAGCTCAAGGCTTGGGTCGACCAAAGTGTGGGTATCACGAGTGTCTTATTTGAACGAAAAGATACCAATGGCGTTTGGGAGCAAATCGGTGAAGGACCCATTCTCAATAATAATGCTTACTTCTTAGACGATGACGTCGATCCGAATTGGGGGCCCTGGACCTACCGCAGCATGTACATCGATAGCTGTGGCAACCCAGGTGCTTATGCCAATGAGAACACAACCATTTTTGTACAAGGTTCGGCAGACCAATACAACATGATCAACGACCTCAATTGGACCCCTTACACCTTATTTAATGGCGGTATCGCCAATTACAAAATTTACCGCAACACCTACGGAGCATGGGAAAGCGTTCCGTTTCAAATTCTACCCGATGGTAGCTATAGCCTCACTGACGACGTTTCTCAAATGCGAAACAAAGGAGAAGTTTGTTACCAAGTAATGGCGCTTGAAAACCTGAATCAATTTGGTTTTGCAGATAGCAGTTTTTCGAATGAATTTTGTTTGCCATACGACCCACTCATGTTTGTGCCGAATGCATTTACACCCGATGGCCTCAACCCTATCTTTTTACCGGTCGTTCAGAACGTAGACCCTGAAAAATATACCTTTAGTATCATTGATCGCTGGGGCAAAATCGTTTTCGAAACCTCAGATCCGACCCAAGGATGGGATGGCATCATTAGCAGTTCTGGTCTTCCGGCTTCCAACGATGTGTTTCATTACCGCATTGAACTGATTATCAATAAAACAGACGCCATCGTCAAACAAGGCTACGTTACGCTCATCCGATGAATTTAGACCGTATTCTCATTATTCAGACCGCTTTTTTAGGAGATGTAATTCTAGCCTCCGTTGTGTGGGAAAACCTTCATCGAAAATATCCGCTTGCACAAATTGATGTCGTGGTTAAAAAAGGAAATGAGAGCCTACTGCATGCGCATCCGTTTATCAAAGAAGTTTTCATCTTTGACAAACAACATAAATTCAAGAATTTATTGGGTCTAGGTAGAACTTTACGAGCAAAAAAATACGACATCATTATCAATTTACAACGCTTTGCGAGTTCAGGTCTCTTGACACTTTTGGCCGGCGGCAAAGAAATTCGTGGGTTCAAGAAGAATCCGTTATCTATCTTTTATTCAAAAAGATTTGCACACGAACTTAAAGCCAATTGGCACGAAGTCGATCGGAATCTACAGCTCATTGCTGACTTAATCGATACACCTATTCGTCGGCCGCAACTCTACCCTAGTCATTTCGATCAAGACAAGGTAAAAGCGCTGCAAAACAACGCATATTATTGTTTGGCACCAACAAGTGTTTGGTTTACCAAACAAGCGCCTAAAAAAACTTGGCTTGATTTGATGAGTAAGTTAGGAAAACCAAATCAACGCATCTATTTATTGGGCGCCCCTAGTGATGTTCCTTATCTCGATCAACTTCAAAAAGAAGCGACAGATCAAAATGTGGTCAACCTAGCGGGCAAACTCACCTTACTGCAATCTGCAGCGTTGATGGCCGGCGCGCAACACAACTACGTCAATGACTCCGGGCCACTGCATTTGGCCTCGGCAACAAACGCTCCCGTGAGCGCTTTCTTTTGCTCAACTGTCCCTGAATTTGGCTTTGGGCCGCTCTCAGATGATTCACAAATCATTGAGGTAGCCAATTTAGACTGTCGCCCTTGTGGTTTACACGGACACAAATCCTGCCCTCAAGGGCATTTTAAATGTGGTTTTGATTTAGTCGTACCTACTGTTTAAGCCCCCAACGGAAAAGCCGGGTCTGAGAGCTGCTCTTTTTCAAGTGCCGTCAAGTGCAAGTCGTTGGCAATGGACCGCACGCTAGGAAGAACAGATAAATAAACCACCAAAGAAACGAAAGCCATCGCTAAATATAGTGGATTATCGGTAAGAAAATAGGCAGCCAAAACCATTAAATTTGGTCCTTCTAAAAGTGCAAATCTGGTCATCAGTGCCGATTTATAACAATCTAATTTCTGTTTAAGTACGGTTTTTTCATTGACCATTTGCAGACGTTGTTTAAAGATAAGTTGCGAGGCAATGAGACCGCCAAGGGCGACAGTTGGAATAAAATAGACCATGATGTCGTTGGGATGAAACTTTCCGAAATCAATAGGTTGGCGCCAATTGACTAAAAAAGCAAAAAGGGCCACGCCAGTTTGCACAGCAAAAATGGTCCAATAGGTCAGGCGGGTGCTACGGAGGTAACCTCCGCTGGTTTGAATAAATGTTGCCATAGTTTGTTAATTTTAACGTAGTTGAGTATGAAAGCTTTAGCTACTGCTAAAATAGAAATTTCTAGCAAATTTCAACCTGCTGACCACGCACCTCTGAAAAAACTTGTCCGTCGTTATACACAAGTTGACCATTTACAAAAGTTTTTTCGATGGTTGCCGAAAAGGTATGCCCTTCAAAAACTGACCATCCGCATTTGGAGAATAATTGCGCTTTGGAGACTTTAAAAGGTGTTTGTAAATCGACCAAAACACAATCTGCAAAATAGCCTTCTTTGATAAAACCGCGGCCTTGAATTCCGTAAAATATAGCAGGGTTTTCGCAGGTCTTCTCGACGATTTTTTCCAAACTAAAAAAGCCAGCCTCAGCTAAACTCAGAAGCATTTGCAATAAATGCTGAACCATCGGACCCCCGGATTTTGATTGCATGTAAGGCCGCTCCTTTTCTTCTAAAGTATGTGGAGAATGATCTGTGGTAATAAAGTCAATATAGTTTTCATTGAGCGCCTTGATTAAACCCAGTCGATCTGCTTTTGTCTTGATAGATGGATTGTATTTAATTTTTGGTCCAAAGCGCTGGTAATCTTCTTGAGAAAAAAACAAATGCGGGATACTCACTTCACAAGTTTGCCGCTTCTGATGAAGTGGCAACTCGTTGTCAAACAACAACGCCTCTTTATAGGTCGTAAGGTGCAGAATATGTAACCTGGCATTGTGTTTTTTAGCCAAATCAAGACATCTTTTGGTCGCGACATAACAAGCCTCCTCTGAGCGAATTTGGGCATGTGCATCAAAGGGGATGTTTTGGCCATACTGTGCAGCATAAGCCATTTCATTCTGTTCAATTATTGCTGAATCCTCACTGTGTATGGCCACAATGCGATCGGTTTGCTTCCAAACTTGTTCAAAGGCCTCCGGATGATCTGCCAACAATTGATTGGCACCTGAAAAATAGAGTCCGTCATCGGTGAGTGCAACAAAGCGCTTGTCTGAGAGATCGTAATCTGCAAGTAGCGCTAGATTGCTCGCCGAAACGCCAAGAAAGACACCATAATTACAAAGAGAATTTGCTTTCGCGAGCGCCAATTTCTCACCGACCAAAGTTGGGCTTAGCGTTGGTGGATCGGTATTGGGCATATCAAAAACGGTTGTAACACCGCCCGCTACAGCAGCGGCACTTTCCGTTGCCCAGGTCGCTTTGTAACTTAGACCGGGTTCACGAAAGTGCACATGGGTATCAATAAGCCCTGGAAATAAATATTTTCCTTTAGCATCGATGATGGTTTCATTGTCTTCTGGAACTATATGAGCCGCAATTGCCGAAAACTTATTATCAGAAATACGGACATCGCAAATCCGGATTCCTTCGGAGCTAACGATATATGCTTGTTGAATGATGCAGGACTTTGCTTTCATTTATGGCTGATAATGATGTATTCGACGTAACATGAACAAAGCACCAATGATTGTTACTGCGGCGCAAACCGATGACCACCATTCTTGGAAAAAAATAAATGAGGTGCTTAACAGCAAGCACAATAGAATGTAGATGCGTTTCATCGGCTAATTACTGCCCTTGTCCTAAAGAATAAGCTGCTTTTCCGTTGAAGGCATACAGATTCTCTGTCTTGACCACGTCGACACCCGCATTTTCAGAAGCACTAAGTAAGTCAATAATGCCGTTTTTAGTGGCCTGCTCGGCATTTTTAGCCATGAAACGACAACGCCAGTGATCGGTGCAGAATGTCTCCGGAAAACCTCCGGGATAAACTTTTATTCCTCGGTTGGTGATGAGCGCCAATTCAAATTCAGAAGAAGCAATTGTTTTCAGTTTTTCGGCCAATTTATCGACCTCAGTACCAGACCAGTGCACAAATAAATCAATGCCCTGAAGTGTTTTCTGCTTCGGTGCTTTGCGCTCGTATTTCGGCAACTGAATTCTGGCATTCTCTCGGTAAGCCACTGCTGGGAAATTTTGTGGCACCTGCCCTAAATTGGCAATCACTGCTGCGGCAAATTCTTGCGTATTGACACGCTGAGAACTCACACCTTCTTTGTAAATATCAAAAGTATGAATGCCGTCTTCTATGGTTTTAAGCCAAGCGTTTTGGATTTTTTCGGCAATTTGTGTTTGACCTACGTGACTAAGCATTTGAACCGCACCAAGTAGTAAACCTGACGGATTGGCAATACCTTGGCCCGCAATCATGGGTGCAGATCCATGAATGGCCTCAAACATAGCGCATTCTTCGCCGATATTGGCAGAACCCGCTAAACCAACAGAACCTGCAATCTCGGCAGCAATATCAGAAATGATGTCTCCGTAAAGATTGAGCGTGACGATCACTTCAAAATCTTGAGGTGCATCGGCTAATTTAGCTGCACCAATATCTATAATCCAGTGGTCATTGGCAATTTCAGGGTATTCCGCAGCAATTTCATTAAAGACCTCTCTGAACAAACCGTCAGTCTGCTTCATGATGTTGTCTTTGGTGAAGCAGGTTACCTTTTTGCGGCCATAAAGTTTGGCGTATTCAAAAGCATAGCGGATAATTTTCTCACAACCAGGGCGGCTAATGAGTTTCAAGCACTGCACGACCTCATCTGTTTGCTGGTGCTCAATACCAGCATAAAGGTCTTCTTCGTTTTCACGAATGATTACCAAATCCATTTTCGGATGTTTGGTAGACACATACGGATGCAAACTAAAACAAGGACGGATATTGGCATACAAACCCAAAAACTTGCGCGTAGAAACATTCAAACTTTTGTAACCGCCACCCTGAGGTGTAGTTATCGGGGCTTTTAAAAAGACTTTGTTGCGTCTGATGGTATCCCAGGCCTCTGGACTGATTCCGGCGGTATTGCCTGCCAAATATACCTTCTCTCCAATCTCAATTTCATCGTAAGCCAACTGCGCGCCAGCTGCTTCTAGTATAGAAAGTGTGGCATCCATGATTTCTGGCCCGATGCCATCCCCTTTTGCTATCGTAATTCGTGTCATAAAAGTCAATTTTTTGGCAAAATTCACTTTTTTCTGTCATTTGGTTTTATTTATAAATTTTATGATGAGCATAAAAATTTAAATGATTAAACAAGCGATTAATTTGACTACAAAAGTATTTATTCATTCAACTAGTTAACTCGTAAACTCACTACAGTTGAGAAAGAAAATCTAACGATAACATTGCGTTTACAGAGACATGCCGTAAACGAATATTCGTCTTTCCGTTGTATTTATCCAAGCTCAATATTTTTTGCATTAAGTAATATTCAGACTATTTAGAATATAGCATATATACTAAACCTTTTTTCAAAATAACTCATCTGATTACCTCGCCCCGATGTGTTTCACAAACAACAGTCAAAACATTTTGAATAACAACTATCGACTAACCTTTGCTAAATTCTCAGTAAAAGTAAAAGCCCCGGCGTTCACCGGGGCTTTATACTTAGCATTTAACCATTGCTATTATTGCTTTATCACACGGATGGTCTTGATGTTTTCATCCTGACGGATGCTGATCAAGTAGATACCCGGCGTAAGACCTTCACCAATTCTCGTCGAACCAAGTTCTTTGATATTGGCTACTTCGTGGCTCACTACCTTGCCCATCGCATCTACCATGGTTAACTCAATGTCACTGTCACTTTCGCTATTGAGGCGGA